>BNJU01000880.1_pt1 | contig 143455 bp, 145 predicted proteins | sample 8539281 | NCBI WGS metagenome assembly BNJU01 (sample SAMD00202456, study PRJDB9452) | human saliva metagenome | isolation source: human saliva | place: Japan
GCGTAATCTATTAGTACGAAAAGGACTTAGATGAGAGACTCTATCTAAGTCCTTTTAATGTATTTGAATATATCATAGCGTGATAATAAAGATAGATTTATACTCATATATAGATACTGAATAAAAATATCTATAAGGTATATAATATTTATACGTATTGTCACAATAAGGAACTTTTAAATAAAGTCTTGGATGAAACATAAGGGTAGTTGTATTTTGGAGGTTTATGTATGCAATATTCGGACGGCTATAAAGAAAATACATACCTTACATGGAAGGGCGAAAAGTATCGTGTCACACCGGAATTTGAAAGCCTGTCCTTTTATGATGAAAGAGACGGAGATGTGAGCCTTTACTGTATAAGCCTTACGGACGACTGGCACAAAGAAGAACTCTATCCTTGTTGGGATGCTTTTTGCGGTATAGACGGCCCTTTGTCGGAAAGTTTGGTTGAACAATGGATTTGTGACTATGAAAGTCAGAGCGGCGGCCTTGAATACGGAGACGGACGCTTTGAACACTACGGCTGGAACTCTCAGGACATTTCCGTACTGGACATACTCATTGAACGCTTGGACGAATTTACGGCTACTATGCTGAAAACTCCGGCCTGTACCTTCACGGATCCTCGCTATTACGGGGGACTTCGGGGCAAGGTGGGCGACGTCACCTTCGATATTGATTGGCTTTACAGAAATCCTAAAGGCTTAAAAGACTTAGTCCTCAGTAACGAAGAATATAAAACCTTTTTCGTAGAAAACATACAAGTCTTTGCCGACTACTTCAAACGCTTCTCGGCACAACTGAAAGACATGAGACGTGACTACCCCGAGGCACTGTATTTCGTGCTTATTGGGCCGTAGGGAATTATATAGGAGGGCCGCACATGGTACAACGAGGTAAGAACGTAAACGTATTTTTAATAGACGGTCGGGCAACGGGACGGATAAAGTGCACCTTGGCTAACTGGACAGGTGTGGCCTATAAAATACCGCGCACAGATATTGAACGGTCAGAAGATATAGAATTATTAAATAAGAGTGGCGTTTACTTTTTATTCGGAACTGATGATGAAGACGTAAGTCCCAGTGTCTACATTGGACAGGCCAGGGCTAGAAAAAATGGTAAGGGCCCGTTACAACGTTTGGGTGAACATCGGCGAGATAGAGCAAAAGACTATTGGACTGAAGCCATTATCCTCACGACACGCGACCGTGAAGAGACATTAGGAGCTACAGAATTAAGCTATTTGGAACATACCTTTACAGTTAAGGCCAAAGAGGCAGGACGATATACCGTTCGTAATGAAAATGAGCCCTCCAGAGGCCAAGTGACAGAGGAAAAAGAAAGTGAAATGGAAGACTTTATAGACTATGCGGAACTCTTGCTTGGAATCTTAGGTCATGACGTGCTGACACCACTCACAAAAACATCGGAAAATCATAAAACGGAGGGAGAACCGCTCTATATAACTCGAAAAATAACGGGAGTAGGAGAAGTACATGGTAGGGGGAGACAGACGGAAGAAGGCTTTGTGGTCCTAAAGGGCAGTGTTATTTCACCCATAACGGATCATACTGTGTCGAATAAAATTGGAAAACGTCGTGAAGAGGCATTATCACACTGTAATAAAAAGGGGCGAATTGATCGAAACTACATATTCCCCAGCCCTAGTGCTGCCGCTGTTTTTGTTATTGGGAAATCAGCGAATGGTTGGGCTGAGTGGAAAAATGAGGATAAGAAAACATTAGATGAATTGGAGAGAAAGTAATCGTGTAGCAAGCAGGGCAGCATAGTGCGATGAATGATTACACATATTATTAATAGTTAAGTGAGGTTTAATATGAAGGATACGGAGCGAGACGGCATGATAAATGAAGAACCTAAAGAAAGTCAAGATATACAGCCGGATACTGTTGAAGTAAGGAACACTTCGAATGAAGAAATGCCGGTAGAAGAACCTCCTTCGGTAGACTTAGCAGTAGATACATTGGGCTTAGTGAGTTATCCCTTGTTACAGGCCAGAGTACCGATTATTGCGAACATAGAAATCACTAATAATACAGAAGACGATATAGATTCCTTGCGGGTAGTATTTTCAACACAATATGAATATTTTTCTGTACAAGATGAAACTATCCATATCAAGGCGGGAGCTGCCCTCTCTCTTCAACCCACTATTAAGGTCGAAGGAAAGACTCTTTTAAAACTTTCAGAAGCCGTTGAAGAGATGCTAACGATTTCTATAAAAATAAGTGGTGGAGAAAGTCTCATTACAAAGCAGATACCCTTTAAGATTCAGCCCATGAATCAATGGTCGGGACACTATATTTTACCTGAAACGTTGGCGACTTTTGTTATGCCCAATATTCCTGCCATTCATGCCTTACAAAGGCGAGCTGCTGAATTATTGAAAAAAGCGACAGGACAATCCGCTATGGCTGGGTATGCAGCAGATGATAAAAATGTTGTAAGGCAACAGATGGCAGCCATATATGCAGCTATTTATGAGCAAAATATTGCCTATGTATTACCGCCTTCCAGTTTTGAAGTGGCTCAGCGAGTAAGAACAACGGAAGAAATTCTTACGTATAAGAGTGGGACCTGCATTGAAATGGCAGTCTTATACTGTGCACTTGCTGAAGCTTGCGGATTGAATCCCTTTCTTATACTAGTACCGGGACATGCCTTCGCCGGTGTGTGGTTAAAAGATGAAATGTTTTCAGAAAATGCTGTATATGATAAGGCAGAATTAGATAAAAGAGTAGCCAAAGGTATTAATGATATTGAAGTCCTTGAGTGCACAGGTATGAATTCTGAGAGCGGCATATCTTTTGAAAAAGCGGTCGGAATCGGCAGAGATAAATTACAAGAATCTTTTAATTTAGCATTGGATGTCAGAAGAATTCATTATACTCTTTTGCGGCCCTTGCCTGTTCTCATGGAAAGAGATGGGAAAGAAGTCATCTATGATTACGGTATAGCAGAAGATGCACAGGAAATGGGCGACACTATCCGTAATATCGATGAGATAGACTTTAATATAAATCGGGATATCCAGGTCGATAAGAAAGCAATTTGGATGAGAAATCTCTTGGATTTGTCAAAGCGAAACGGGTTAATTTCCTTTAAACTCGGAAAAAATGCTGTACAACTTGTAGGCCGCGAAGCAGCGAGCTTAGAAGATGTGTTGTCTGATGGTAAAACGCTAGACATTCGAGAAGTGATGGCCGAATGGCATGGCGTTAAGACCAAGAATGTAATCGTAGATGTCGAATCGGAAGACGAGTTCATATCTCGAATCAGTAAGGCTGATTATAAGGCAGGACAAGTTCACACTTATTTGGATAAAAACAAGCTTGCCACTGTGCTGACAGACATTTATCGAACTGCCAAGTCCAATTTAGAAGAAACTGGGGCTAATTCACTGTATTTAGCGCTAGGTTTTTTACGTTGGTTTGATATGACGGATGCCCCCGATGCAGATGGAAATATTCAGGCACGGTATGCCCCTTTGGTTTTATTGCCTTTAGAGTTGATTAGGTCCGGTAGAAATCAGTATAAAATGCGCTTACGGGAAGAAGATCCCCAATTCAATATTACGCTCATAGAAAAATTGCGCAGGGACTACGATATACGTTTAGAGGGACTGAATCCTTTACCGACGGACCAAAGCGGCGCAGACTTGCCGCTTGTGTTCAATCTTGTTCGTAAAGCTGTAATGAATCTACCTGGCTGGGATGTTATTGAAATGTCCTTTATCGGAAATTTCTCGTTTAGCCAATTCGTTATGTGGAATGACTTGAATTTGCGATTTGATAAATTGACAGAAAATAAAGTCGTTAAAGCGCTTGTAGAGGGAAGATTTAGAGACTATAACGAGAATGAAACGAATATAGAAGAATTGGATGACCGATATAAGGTGGCTGATTTGGCAATTCCCGGCAGCATAGATTCCAGCCAGCTCGTGGCTGTGATTGAAGCTGCCAAGGGGAATAGCTTTGTTTTGCATGGGCCTCCAGGCACAGGAAAATCGCAAACTATTACGAATATGATTGCCAATTCTCTTTATCAAGGGAAGAAAGTACTCTTTGTAGCTGAAAAGATGGCAGCTTTAAATGTTGTATCTGAAAGATTGCAGAAATTAGGGTTAGGGGATTTTTGCGCAGAAATTTACTCGAATAAAACGAAGAAACAAACCTTTTTGAATAAAATACAAAGTGTTATGGCTCTTAAAGCCGAATCGGAGACAGAGGCATATGCACGTAAGACTGCACGATTACAATCTATTAAAGACGATATGAATGCCGTGTTGCAAGCAATTCATACAGTTCGCCCGCAAGGGTATAGTCTTTATCAGTGCCTCGGCGAATGCATGCTCAATTTCCCTGATGATTATTATGCCTTTACAGACGAACAGGTCTCCGTTTTAAATCCGTCCGATATAGAGACGGGAATACGGCTGGTAGAAGAAGCAGCTCGTTTAAAGAGTGAGCTTCGCTATACCATGAATGAGCATCCGTTACGGGAATTTTGTCGGGTAAATTATACCTTATCGGCCAAAAGATGAAGTAAAGACATTAATTGGGCAGTTAATGGTTTATATAGATAAATTACAGGTATTGAGACAATCACTTGATGAAACTTCTTATCATACTGCTTTATCAGAGGCTGATTTTTCCGTGATTATTGAACTGGATCGGCTTAAGAATGAGCGAAATATGAAGACCGTTCTTACGAAAGACTTATGGAATCTTTTACAAGATTCGGATATACAAGAGAAGCTGCTTCAAGTAATTGATTTCGGCAAGAAGGCTTTCGAGCATGAACAAAAGATAAAAGAGCACTATACGTCCGGAATTAAAGACTTTAATGTGCAAGATACGAGATTGAAACTGACCGTCGCACGAGGAAAGCTGTTTTTCAAGAGTAAAAAAGTAAAAGAAGTACTTGCGCCCTTGAATGCTTTGAAAATCGATACAAGTCCTATTACGGATGAAATGGCAGAAGCCGCCTTAGCTGATATTGCTCTGTACCAAGAGGAAATGCAACGTTTACAACAGGACTTGTCGGACGTATTGAGTATTCTCAATCAGTCAATAAATGTAGGGCTAAATCCTATTGATGCATTGGAAGATGTATACGTGTTTGTGACCGAAATTTTATCCTTCGGAAAACAATGCGGTATGGATGGGGATAAGCTCTTTTCTCTTTATGAAATAGAGCAAAAGTATAACCTGTCGGCAGAAAATGATGTACAAATATTAAGAGAAACGGCTGAAATGCTGAAGCAGTTGAGTGAAGCCTTTAACAAGCTTACGGGCGTTGAAATGAAGGTGGAATTATTCAGCAATGATACATATGCTCAAGAGACCGTAGAAAATCTAAAACGGTGGCAAGTCAATCTGGATTTGTGGAGAAATTTGACTATCTTCCGCGAATCGGTGAATCGAGTTCGAAACATCGGCTGGGACTTAGTTGCTGAAGACTTGGATAATAGTACGGATACAGATGTTAACAGTTACATCAAGCGCACTCGCAGTGGGTTAATGTATGGGATGATTCGATATTTCACAAAACAGTCACCTTCTTTGGATCGGTTTAATCATATTGTAGAAGAACGAAAACTAGACGAATACAACCGCTTGATAAAAGATATGGAGGATTTAAGTCGAGAACATATTAAAGCGGCACTTGTAGCACAAATTCCCAATATTCGCACGGGAACGGATAAAGAGGCCCGACAAATGGCGGATCTTTCGCGTATGATACAAAGTAAGGGTAGGGGGGTATCCATTCGTGATATGTTTAATGATAATGCAGATGTTTTGCCTCGACTGCTTCCGTGTATGCTCATGAGCCCCTTATCGGTAGCACAGTACATTAATCTGGATTTCCCGAAATTTGATATGGTTATTTTTGACGAAGCGTCACAGATTCGTACAGGAATGGCTGTAGGTGCCATGTCAAGGGCTAAAGACTGCATTATCGTAGGGGATCCCAAACAAATGCCGCCTACCAGCTTCTTTAGTTCTCAAAATCTGGATGAAGATAACTTACATGTAGAAGATTTGGAAAGCCTATTAGAAGATTGTTTGGCCGTAAATATGCCGCAATATTATTTGAACTGTCACTACCGGTCTCAAAGTGAGAGCCTTATTACTTTCTCAAACAGCAACTTCTATCAGAATAAAATGCTTACCTTCCCGGCACCGACCGATATTGTCTCTAAAGTGAGTCTTCATACCGTTGACGGCACATATGACCGTGGCAATACTAGAACCAATGAAGCTGAAGCTGATGCGATTATAAAGGCTGTAGCAGAACGGTTAAGACATGGATTGAAGGATACAATCGGGATTATCACTTTTAATGCAACACAACAAAACCTGATAGATGATAAATTACAGCTTTTGCTTGAACAGGACAAAGCTTTGGCGGAAGCGGCTGGAAAACTAAAAGAAGATATATTTATTAAAAACCTTGAAAATGTACAAGGTGATGAACGCGATATTATTTATTTCTCCGTTACTTACGGTCCGGATGAGAGTGGCAAGGTATATCAGAACTTCGGCCCCTTAGGGAAAACCGGCGGCTGGCGGCGTCTTAACGTGGCGGTTACACGTGCCCGTAAAGCCATGAACGTATTCTCAACTATGACTGGCAGTGATATCGTTGTGTCTTCAAGGACTAAGGAGGGAGTTCGTAGTCTGAAGGCCTTTTTAGACTTTGCAGCTACAGGAAGAGTGCCCGGTGGAGCCGGGGACAGTATTCAGAAACAGTCGCAGAAAGACTCCTTCTTAATGAGTATCCGGATATTTTTGGAAAAGCATGGGTACAAGACCGTAACCCATGTAGGTACGTCAAAGATGAAAATTCCCCTAGCCGTTGTAGATCCTGGGGACACGGATAAATACATATGTGCCCTTCTTATTGATGACGCAGCATATACGAACTTGCCGACCATGCGAGATAGAGCTCATCTAATACCGTCCGTATTAAAGCACAATGGTTGGAATTTATATCGTATCTGGGCTCTCGATTGGTTTATGACTAGGGAGAAGGAAGAACAACGGTTATTGGCATACTTGCAAAATGAGTTGCACGCATATGGACAAAAGAAAGAAAACCTTGACTCTGCACTTGGTGATAACATAGACAACAACACAGATGCAGTAAAGGGGAACATGAGGGAAGACATTGAAAGATATGCCGATCCGGTAGTGAGCGAAGAAAAAACGGTTCACTGCGTACCGAAGGAATTCATCGACGGATTTGAAGGTGCGAAAAGTCGAGCTGGTGATGGCATAGATAGCTTCATAGGGAAAGAATATGAAGTCTATATAGGAGACCAGATGCTTCCTACAACGGCCTTACAAGAAGCAAGAACTCCTATTGCTGAACTGGCAGAAGCCATTGTTGCAGTTGAAGCACCGATTACGGAAAATCTTTTAATGCATCGTATTTGTGAAATTTATTCAGGTGCAAAACTTACGGCTAATGCTCGCGAGTACATAAGTAGTGCCTTAAAACGTGTGAACTTACACAAAAAAGTTCAAACTAAGTCTATTGTGTATTGGGGGGATTTAGACCCTAATAATTATCGTATTTACCGTACTCCGACAGCTAGTGTAAGGCGAGATTTAGCCGATATTCCTGTAATCGAATTAGCCAATGCTTTATATATGGTAGCCTTAAACGCTGCTGATGAAACCGGCATAATAAGAGAGGGTGAGGACGAGATTTGTCGGTCTACTGTCCGATTATTTGGTTACAACCGTATGACTGAGGGGATGAAGAAAATCTGTAAGAATGCAATTACTGATTGCATTAGGCATAAGCGCTTAAAACGAGATGGAACGTTACTGACCATTATGTGTGAATAGCGTAGGGTAGGACCGGTTCAGTCTGTTCCGGTCCTATTTCTGGTGCAGAATCTATTGTATTAAGACTGTAATAAATATGTTAAAATAAGAATGGTTTTAAATCATAGATAATTGCCGTAGACGGCATAGATATAGCACTTGGGAGGCAGGCCATGAGGGAACTTGATTTTGAGGATAAGTTGATTGATTATTTGACGACTGGGACGATTACTCCTGTGCGAGACGGACAGATTGCCGAAGGGCAGTTAAAATATGGACCGATTAAGACAAAGATATGGAAGTACGAACCGAATATTAAGACTACCGAAGATCTGTGGAATAATTTTCGGTCTATTTTGTATACCCTTAATCAGGATAAGTTGGACCGGCCTCTTAGTGATATTGAATTTAATCAAGTAAAGTCAGTTATTAGCAACCTTAAAACTCCGTATGAAGCTGGTCAATTTTTGTATGGCCTCAACGGTGTTTCCCAGGTAGAAGTGGACTTAGACGATGGACGGCATGTGTTTCTGACGGTCTTTGATCAAAAGCAAATTGGAGCAGGCAATACGCAGTACCAAGTAGTGAATCAAATAAGTAGAGAACCGAAGATAACAGGCCGCCCGTCACGCCGCTTTGACACAACTATGCTTATTAATGGCCTGCCGATTATTCAAATTGAAGAAAAGGCGGATACACACGATGTAAACGAAGCCTTAAATCAAATGCATCAATATATTGGTGAGCGACAGTATACGGATATTTCTCTACCTTGCAGATTCTCGTGGCCATTACACCGAATGATGTGAAATACATGGCGAATACGACGGCCGATAAATTCAACAAAGATTTCGCCTTTCGCTGGCAAGATAGGGACAATAAGCCGGTTCGTAATTGGAAAGAGTTTGCAGACTTAATGCTTAGCATCCCTATGGCTCACCAAATGGCTACAAACTTTATGATTCTTGACGGAACGAAAAATAAGCAAATGATTAAGGTCATGCGTCCCTATCAGGTTTATGCAACCCAGGCTGTTTTAGCAAAACTTAAACAAGCTGATTTTTCCGTGGGAACGAATAAGCTGGGCTATATATGGCATACAACTGGCTCAGGCAAGACCATTACAAGCTTTAAGACTGCATGGCTTGCCAGTCGTATGCCTCAGGTGGATAAGGTTGTCTTCGTCGTCGACCGTATTGCCTTGACGCGTCAAACTGATGAAAATTATCGGGCTTACGATCCGTCAGCTGATGCAGATGCAGGCATAAAGGGAAGCGTAGAAAGTACGGAAAGTACGAGGGACTTGGAACGGAAGCTAAAGAGCAAGGACATGTCCATCATCGTCACATCCGTACAAAAGCTGGGCACCTTGGTTAAGCGAAAGAGATTTGAAGTTCCGGATAAACACTATGTGTTTATTGTCGATGAGGCCCATCGGTCTACAGGTGGAGAAAACTTTGAGATGATTCAGAAAAAGTTTAGGCATGCCGCTTGGATTGGCTATACAGGAACGCCCATGTTTGATGATGTAGTGAGCAAGACAGCGCCTCGTACAGAAGATATTTCGGACCTTTATTACATGCTTATACCATTCGTGAAGCCATTGCCGATAGAAACGTTTTGGGCTTTAAGGTCGACTTTGAAACGACCATTAATGAAGAGCAAATGAAGTCCGAATATCTACCGGCTTTTTATAGGACGCAATATCCCGATTGGTCGGAAGAAAAAATTCAAAATAAGATAGAAAACATGACAGATGAAGACATGGACGATATGGTTGAACCGAGTATTTATGATGAAAACATAGACCATGTACGCCTTGTCGTAGAAGATATCTTTAAGAATTGGCGCAATCGTTCGAACGAAGGGAAATACAATGCCCTCTTTACGACCCATGTCGGTGGTAACAAGGCGAGTACGCCCATGGCTATGATGTATTTTAATGAGTTCCAACGAGTCAATAAAGAACGGGTAGAGCAAGGCTTGTTTACCTTAAAGACAGCCGTGACCTTTAGCCAGTCTACGAATAATGGAGATTACCAAAAAGTAACCAATGACGGACTTTGGTCGGCCATGCAAGTATATAACGAACAATTTGGTACGGCTTTTGGGTTAGATGATACGTCAGCTTATACGCAAGATGTGGCCAGCCGTTTGAATCGGACGGCAATAGACGGAAACTTCTTGGATATTGTCATTGTCGTAGACCAGCTGCTCACAGGGTTTGACGCGCCGCAAATGAATACCCTATATGTGGATCGCACTTTGAAAAATGCCCTTCTCATACAGGCTTATTCGCGGACTAACCGAGTGGCAGATATGAAAGAAAAGCCGTGGGGTAGAATCGTAAATTACCGCTGGCCTGCGTACAATGAAAGGCTTATGAACAAGGCACTCGCCATTTATGCAGACAAAACGTCGGCAGAATTAAAGGATAGAATAGACCCTGGCACTACAGATCCGGATAAACAGAAATTAGTTGAGACAGGAGTATTAGCAAATTCATTTAAAGCTGAATTGGCTAATACACGGGCCATTGTCAGCGAAATAGCCAGCATAACAGAACAGTTTACGGCTGTTCCGGCCAGTGAAGGAATGCAGGAACGAATGGCTGAACTCATGCGTGATTATAGCCGTGCTGTATCCCGCTTGAAACAATATAACCATGAAACTGAAAATGGTGAAGAAGGTGGATTTAATTACGATCGGCCCGAACAACTCATTGAAGCACTCGGCATGACAGTTGAAGAAGAGTCCATGCTTTCCAACTCCTTATATAACGAGCTAAAAGAAAAGATGGCAGAACGAAAACAAATTCCCGTCTATCAGATTGAGTTAGCCATGACTCATGTTAAAGACGTACAGGTCAACTATGATTACTTAACAGAACTAGTAGAAAACCTCTTGAACTACGTCCATGATGGCGAAGAAGAAAAAGCTCAAGAAACGAGAGAAAGATTTACGACTTTACGAAGTCCATGGATGACAGAGCCTATGCTAAAGAAATCAATAACGCCGCCGATGCCATTGTTAAGGGGCATTATCCGGCAGCTGGCACCGAGTTAACCTACCCCGTAAAGCTGAGTAAGAGCGATGATATTATTAGAGCTGCCAATGAAGTGGTACTTGGAGACAAAATATTCAATTTCCGATTGCAATGGGGTATTGTCGATGTTGTTTCCAATGAAGCGTTGCAAGCTCTTATTGCCGGACATACATACGGTAGGAACGATTTAGATTCAGAAGGTAAACTTGGCAAAATAAAACGTGCAGGAGCCAAGGAATATGAGGCAAAAGCACAAGACAAGGCCATTAGATCCCTCAAAAAAGTAGAATATCGGAATCAATTGGACTTGGCCATTTATAAATTGGCAGATTCCATGGTAGAACCGTAGTGTAAGCATATAAGTAAGAATAATAGGAGGTACAGATGGAAGAGAAAAAATTAGTACCGAAATTAAGATTCCCTGGGTTCACTGAACCTTGGGAACAGCGTAAGTTGGGAGAGATGGCCTCTTTTTCAAAAGGAAATGGATATTTTAAATCAGATTTAAAATCAACGGGGATACCGATTATACTTTATGGGCGGCTCTACACAAAATATGAAACTGTTATAGAGGATATTGATACATTCGCAGATGCTAAAGAAGGAGCAGTTTATAGTTTAGGTGGAGAAGTTATTGTGCCTGCCTCAGGCGAAACAGCTGAAGACATTTCCATTGCTTCAGTCGTACAAAATCCTGGTGTTTTGTTAGGAGGGGATTTAAATATAATTCGACCTATAGAAAATCTGTTGCCAGCATTTCTTGCACTTAGTATTTCGAATGGCTCATCTCATAGAGAAATGTCGAAGCGAGCACAAGGGAAATCTGTTGTTCATCTCCATAATGAAGATCTCGCACAGATAGATTTAAAATACCCTTCTGTAGAAGAACAATCAAAAATTACAGCGTGTATAAATTGGATTGATACCCTTATCACCCTTCATCAGCGTAAGTTAGAACATTTGCAGTTATTGAAAAAGGCGTTGTTGCAACAGCTTTTTGTATAAAGTTACAATACACATATTACATATTGAGAATAGAGGAGTTATTATATGGAGAATGTAGATGCAAGACAAATATCTTCACATATTTGGGCTATGGCGAATGAACTTCGCGGCACTATGGATGCTGGAGAATATAAGACCTTTATTTTATCTTTTATGTTTTACCGGTATTTGTCAGAACATCAGGAACAGTATTTGATTTCTGATGAATTAGTTGAATGTGAAGAGGGTCAATCAGTAAATGACGCTTATGTGGAATTGGTTAATGATCAAGGCTTAGATGCTTGCTTACAAGATATTTCCAGTGCTTTAGGATATGCTATTGAGCCTCAAGATACGTGGGCAACCTTGGTTGCAAACGTTCATGCAGGGGGATGTAGAACCGGGAGATTATCAACGCCTCTTTGATAACTTTAATAAACATGCTGAATTGAATCGAGAAGCTGTAGAAGACTTCTTTGGAGTGTTTGATGATATTAACTTAGGGGACTCCAGATTGGGTTCATCTACAGCATCGCGAGCTAAGGCATTGGGAGAAGTGGTTAAGCTCGTCGATCAGATTGAATTTCATGATGAAAGCGGGCGAGATATTCTCGGTGAAGTTTATGAATACCTCATTGGTAAGTTTGCAGCCAGCGCTGGAAAGAAGGGTGGCGAGTTCTATACGCCCCACGAAGTAAGCTTGATTTTGGCGAAAATAGTAACACTGGGCCTGAAAAAGGGACATGATGCCTTTTCAATCTATGACCCTGCCATGGGGTCCGGGTCCTTATTGATGACTGTTCGTGATGAAGTTCCTGATGGTGAACGACAGGGAGCTGTTCGGTTTTACGGTCAAGAACTCAATACGACGACATATAACTTGGCGCGTATGAACTTAATGATGCGTGGCGTTAAGTACGATAATATGAACTTACATAATGCGGATACCTTAGAAACTGACTGGCCCGATGGGCCCGATTCTCAGGGTATCGATCGTCCGCGAATGTTTGATGCCGTCGTTGCCAATCCTCCGTACTCGGCTAATTGGGATAACAATGAACGGAAACTCAAAGACCCGCGGTTTGCTGACTATGGTAAATTAGCACCGAAGTCGAAGGCTGATTATGCCTTTGTATTACACAGCCTTTACCATCTGAACCAAGAAGGGACGATGGCTATTGTCTTGCCTCATGGCGTTCTCTTCCGCGGTGCAGCAGAGGCGAAAATTCGCCAAACCTTGATTGAAAAGAACTATCTCCACGCTGTCATAGGCTTACCGGCTAATCTTTTCTATGGTACGGGCATTCCTACGATTATTCTTGTTTTCAAAAAGAATAGATCGACACGAGATATCCTCTTCATTGATGCAAGTAACGAATTTGAAAAAGGGAAGAACCAGAATACGCTGAGCACTGAACAAATCAATAAAATTGTTACAACCTATGCTAACTGGGCTGATATTGATAAATATGCACACGTTGCAACCTTGAAAGAAATTGAAGAGAATGAATATAATCTCAACATTCCTCGTTACGTAGATACCTTTGAAGAAGAAGAAGAAATCGACATTTACGAAGTCAATCAACTGCTAGCAAAGGACGATGAAGAAATTGCTGCTTTAGAAAAGGAAATTGCCGAACAACTGGCCTTGCTAGGAATTAAAATGTAAAGATATTCAAAAAAAAACAGCCGTAAGGCTGTTTTTTTGTTACAACAAACTTGGGAACAGCATAAGTTGGGGGAGATAGTCAAAATAGAACGCGGCGGGTCCCCTAGACCGATAGATAACTATATAACCACAGATGCTGATGGGCTTAATTGGATTAAAATTGGAGATGCACCGGAACAAGGGCGATATATTGTTCATGCCGCAGAGAAGATTAAATCTTTAGGGCTTTCTAAGACTAGACAAGTAGAACCTGGAGATTTGATCCTATCCAACTCTATGAGCTTTGGAAAACCTTATATAATGGGCATTCATGGATGTATTCATGACGGCTGGTTGCTGATTAGAAATAATCAAAATATTTTTGATTTAAAATTTTTGTGTAATTTGCTTGGAACAGAGCAATTACATGCTCAGTATAGGCGTTTGGCGGCTGGAAGTGCAGTCAATAATTTAAATAAAGAGTTAGTTTCTGGTACTAACGTAGGGGTGCCATCTAAGGCCGAACAACTGAAAATAGGACAGCTTTTTGAGAACCTGGATGAATATATCACCCTTCATCAGGAAGAGTCATTTCTGCACAAATATATGTTGTAAATTCGCTAAAGGAAGGAGAACATAAATATGAATGAAAAGGGAAGTGAGCTTTTTTATAAATATTATGAAAGGTGGATACGTATTTATAAAGAAGGGGCCATTCGAGATGTAACCATGAAAAAATACGAGATTACACTCGTATGGTTGAAAAAACTGGTGCCCCAATTATCATTATGCGATTTAAATCGCATAACCTATCAAAAATTATTAAATGATTATGCAGCTGTTCATGAACGACAAACGACTATGGATTTTCATCATCAGCTAAAAGCTGCCATCTTAGATGCTGTTGACGATGGCATGATAGAACGCGATCCGACTCGTAAGGCCATTATAAAAGGGAAGACACCTAGGGCGAAGAAGATTAAGTACTTAAACCAATTCGAGCTTCACACCTTGCTTTCATCCTTGAAACTGCCGCCGCAAATCAATTGGGACTGGCTGATTCTATTAATTGCTAAAACAGGTATGCGATTTTCTGAAGCCCTGGCATTGACACCTAAAGACTTTGATTTTGCCAGACAGTCCTTGTCGGTGGAGCGGACGTGGGATTATAAAGGGAAGGGAGGGTTCATGCCGACGAAGAACAAGTCATCTGTGCGGAAAATACAACTCGATTGGCAGACAATTATCCAATTTTCCGAACTAATCAAGGGCCTACCTGAAGACGAACCGATTTTTATTCGAGGCCGTGTCTTTAACTCTACGGTAAACAGTATATTAGCTCGTCATTGTAAGGCTCAAAACATACCTATCATATCCATTCACGGTCTTAGACATACCCATGCCTCCCTCTTGCTCTTTGCCGGCGTTTCCATTGCTAGCGTAGCCAGACGATTGGGACATGCTAGCATGACAACGACCCAAAAGACCTATTTACACATCATTCAAGAACTAGAAAACCGAGATATTGATTTAGTCATGAGATCCCTATCAGGATTAACGTAGTAAAAATGTGTGGAAATGACTTTTACTGATGAAGGGTGATAATAGTATTTATATTATTTATAAGGACTGAAATTTTTTTTCTTGTTCATCCAAAGATGGAATAGAGATTACTAATTTATTAAAAGTCTTTTATATTATAATTTGATCTACCGTCACCAGTAGAAACACTATTAGCATAACATTTATGTTTTTCAGTATTAAAGTAAGTAGAAAGAAAATATGGATTTAGAATACGTTTATCCGTACGTGTATTTATAGTAGCAAATCCAATAGAACCAGCCTCTTTTTCTTGAATTACCGGCGAGGTCCCTATATCACCTGTATGTACCGTTACCACATCACCAATTTGTAGTCTTCTTGTTTTATTCTTTTCAGCAAATTCTTCATCTAAATGGATTGGTTTCTCTGAAAATACAAATTGACCTTCTTTTATATCTGAATTACGAATCAGCAAAGTACCACTATCTCTATAATTTTCCGTCATTGTTGTAACTAATCCAATAAAAGTTTTAGCAATATCAATTAACTTACGTTGTTCCCAAGGGTATGTAAAAAGCAAGAGCTCTATACTAGTTATACAAAAAAATCCCGGTCAGATTTAATCCGATCGGGATTCTCTCCTACTCTCTACTCCTTTTTACCTTGTCAGCACGTACTCACACCATTCATTGTTTTCACGCGACTCAACATCTACCTGGCTCAAGCAAAGGGGAGACATCGTTTCAGGTGATCTGCCGGGATTTGCACGTAGCGGTCTTCCTTGTCCAGGACTTCTATCATGCCATTGTTCCAGAAGGTGGAGAGGCGAAGTTTTCTGCCGCTTTCGAGGCAGAAGGTAATGTTTTTGATATACGAGGTCAGACCGTAGGGCAAGGTCATGTTACAGGCTCCCGTAAATTCGCAGGCCGCTTCTTCAAAGGTTTGTTCTTCAATGAGGCAGTCGACGACGGTGTCTCCTTGTAGGCCTGAAAAGAGTTCTTTGGCCAGGTATTCTTGCTCCAGTTCTTCTTCGGAGGCTCCGTAGTAGTGCGTCGGAATGGAGTCTTTGCCCATGTAGACGGTTGATGATTCGGTGAAGTCGATTTCAAATTTTCCTTTGTCCGTCACAAGGACTATGGGACAGAGGTACCAGTTCATAATGAGGTTAAAGTGGTCGACTCCGCATAGACAGGCATCGACGTCGATGGAGGTTTTATTTTCCGGATGGCGTTTGTGCGTGCAAAAAAATGGGATATGGAGTAACCGTCTACGGGGCCGACGCCGAAGCCCACAGTGGTGATTTCTTCAATGGTTGCGCCCATGAGGCCCAAGTGATGACAGTATTTTTTAAAAATGTCGGCCTCTTGAATAACCGGAGCCGACCATTCATGTTTTGAGAATTCCCTGCTCATAAAACCTTGTGCACCCTCTCTCAGTCGTAGGTTGTGTTCGTTAATAAACCGTTGCATATCGTCCATGTCGGCACTTCCTTTGTAAAAGTAGTACGTACTAAACGAATCTTTGTAATTTCATCATATCATAATAATTTTTAAAGAACAAACAAATAAATAACTAATGAGTTAAAGTATATTGCATACAAAGTATTAAAACTCTTAAAGTTAGGTTTTTAATTCTTTGTATAGGGAGTCTTCAGGATATGTTTGCCTTGGAATTATTCGGGCTGTGATATAATAGTTACTACATGTCAGATCTAACGGTTGTATGGTGTTTCGGTTAGGGGGATAAATGATGAAGACAGGCTATGATTTATTAAACGATCCGTTTTTGAATAAGGGCACGGCATTTACCATTGAGGAACGTATAGAAAACGGGTTGGTCGGGTTGTTACCGCCTCATGTACAAACTCTTGAAGAGCAGGCCAGGCAAGCGTACGAACATATTTGCCGCAAGGATGCGGGTATTGAAAAGCGGCGTTTTCTCATGCAGTTGTTTGATACGAATCGCACCTTGTTCTATAAGGTGTTCAGCGAACACGTAGTCGAATTCATGCCTATTGTGTACGATCCGGTTATTGCCGAAAATATTGAAGAATACAGTGAACTTTTTGTAAATCCGCAAAATGCCGTCTTTTTGTCGGTTGACGAACCGTCGCAAATTGAAGAGTCCTTGAGAAGCGGGGCAGAGGGCAAAGATATTCGTCTCATTGTCGTATCCGATGCGGAAGAAATCCTCGGTATCGGTGACTGGGGTACGAACGGTGTTGACATTTCCGTCGGTAAACTTATGGTATACACGGCCGCCGCCGGTATTAATCCCCGAACAGGTTTTGCCGGTTATCCTCGATTGCGGCACCAATCGTCAATCCCTTTTAGACAATCCGCTGTATCTGGGAAATCATCAGAAACGTGTAACAGGGCATGATTACGACGTATTTTTAAATACTTTTGTGGAAACGGCGGAACGACTCTTTCCGAAGTTGTACTTACATTTTGAAGATTTCGGCAGAGACCATGCGGCGGCTTTATTACAAAAATATAATAAGACCTATCCCGTATTTAACGATGATATTCAGGGGACGGGGATTATTGCCCTCGCCGGTATTTTAGGGGGTCTTGATATTTCCCGGGAAAAGTTAACGGACCAGGTGTACATGTGCTTCGGTGCCGGTACAGCCGGTTGCGGTATTGCTCACCGCGTCTATGCGGAAATGGTGGAACAGGGTCTTTCCCCGGAAGAGGCAAAAAAACGTTTTTATCTTGTCGATAAGCAGGGCCTTCTTTTTGACGATACGCCGAATCTTACGCCGGAACAACGAGAGTTTACTCGTAAACGCGATGAGTTTTCTAATGCCCATGAATTGACGAATTTGGAAGCTGCCGTTAAGGCGGTGAATCCGACGATTCTTGTGGGTACGTCGACAGTTCCCGGGGCCTTTACGGAAGGTGTTGTTCGACATATGGCCGAAACGACTAAACGTCCTTTCATCTTCCCGTTGAGCAACCCGACAAAGCTGGCAGAAGCCAAGGCGGCAGATCTCATTGAGTGGACAGAAGGTCGCGGCCTTATTGCTACGGGTATTCCTGCCGAACCGGTTATGTATAAGGGGATTATGTATTATATCGGACAGGCTAATAATGCCCTCATTTATCCCGGCTTGGGGTTGGGTGTCATGGCTGCAGAGGCCAAGCTGTTGACGGATGAAATGATTTCCGCAGCCGCTCATGCATTGGGAGGAATCATAGATGTAACGCAACCCGGGGCAGCCACCTTGCCGCCGGTAGATAAACTGACGGAGTTTTCCCATACTGTGGCCGTAGCGGTAGCCAAAGAAGCCGTACGGACAGGGCAGAGTGATTTGAGCGAAGAAGAGGCTTTGCAAAACGTGGATGCTTTGAAATGGGTTCCCTGAATACAAATAAAAGCACGTAAGTAAAGAGGCATCTCATTGAGATGCCTCTTTTATGTATAGATTTTTATTTATAGAATATGTCAAAGGTCAGACTCGTCGACGTATTGTCGTTATGGTATTGGGTAATGACGATCAGGTAGTCGTCGGTATTCAAGGTGACGGCTGTACTTTCATCGCCCGTCCGAATTTGTTCTTCTATGATTTCCGGTATGTTGTATATCTGCAATTGTTCGTCAGGCAAGGTAACCGTCAGGTTCTTGCCCGATTCGTCCAAGGCCAGTGTGTAGTCACCGAAAGTACGAGAAGCTTTGCGAGTCTGCTTGTTGAAGAAAAAGACGTTGTTTAAATTCGCCTCCGCATACGACGCAATATGATAGGAAATAGCAGATTCTCGTCGCGGCGTCAGGTTTGTTACCTTGCCTTTTTGGTTACCGGCCGGAGAATGACCGGCGGTGTCGGACTCGCCTTCCGATTCGTTCTGAGCCGATTCGGCATCCTTATCGAACTGGCTGCTTATGGAGAAATGGGGGATATAGGTATCTTTTTCGTGAGTGTAGGTGACGAAACGGATGAAAGAGGTGTAACCTACGAGGGGCATGAACATAATGAGCCCCATGATAAGGGCGAGGAGTTTCGTGTGTGCCCCCGGCCCTGTTTTACGAATGAGAAGGTAGAGGTTGTGAATCAGAAAAGCACCGTTAAAGAAGATGATGTAAACGGCCCCCAGAATGAGAGATGAATCGACATAGACTCGCTTAACGGTAAGGATGAGGCAAAGGGCCGTAAGGGCCGAGAAGAGGATGAGTATGAGGGGACGTTCGGGGATGGTTGCTTTAATGCGAAAGCCGGCTAAAAAGAATAGATAGTACAGGGTAACGTAAGGATAGTAGGTATACAAAAAGCGAGCATCCGGTCGCACGTCGATAAGGATTAAAAACAGATAAATGACGGCTAGGGTTCCCGAAAAGACGGTGAACTTAGGCACGACGGTTTTAAAGATAAAGGTGTAGAGTTTGCCCGGTTCGGAAGGTCCTGATTCATACGAAAAGAGGACGATGAAGAAGACCAGGGTCCACAAGGTGGGGGTGAGATGACCGGTAATGAAGGTAATAGGGAGGCTTTCGGGAAAAATGAGGGCGACAAATAAAAGGATGACGGACAGTAAGGTGTTGATGAGTATGGCTACGGCTCCTGCTTTGATGAATTGCAGAAAGCGTCCGTAAAAAGCCGATGTCGGGTTATTCGTCGCATCCAGGGTCAAGTATCGCAAGACGGCGACAAAGAGCCAAAGGGCCGCTAAGTTAAGGCATAAGGCGGAAACGCCCGTATTGTCCAGAGCTACAGCTACAGCGTAGGCGATGGCCGAAATAACGGCGGCAAGTACCGTGGCGATAGTTCTGAGACGGTTACCGCGTAGAACATAGGTCTGTACAAGAAGGGCGGGGCCGCATAAGAGAATGAGTACTGAACGAACGTAGGGTTCCGTCATAGGAATGTTGGAAATGAATCCTGAAAATAGAAGGATCAATATATAAAGCAGGGGATCCTGTTTAAATAATTGATATAGGCGAGAGCTCGCTTTTTGAAGTTTAGCTTTTAACATACGTACCTCCGCAACATAGTGGTGATGATATTATATACTATATCCTGCAGGCAAGGGAATCGGACAGATTCGGTCGTTATATCTATAAGGGTTTCACAGACTACCGTGTCTTGATATAATAGAATCATAATGATGTATAGGAGGTATGAGATGAAAAAGAAACTTATTGCGGCTATGTTGGCCGTTTCTATCGGTACGGCCTCTTTCGGTGCCGTTCTTCCCGTAGAAGCCATCGGCTTGGGCGGTATGATTAAAGGCGGAGCTATCGGCCTTGTCATCGATAAATACGGCAGCTCTATTAACAGCTTTTTGAATAAATTATTGAACCAGAAAAATCTCGGTACTTCATACGCGACGAAGGTGGTTCCCATTGTCAGCATCGGCAACGGCAGTCGTGTCGGTGCCGCTCAGGTTACGGGACCGACGGCGGAAGTAGATCAGGTAAAGGCCGTAGCCCAGGTAGAAGGCAGCTTTAATAACATTGCTCGTGTTAAGGGTCTTGTTCCCGTAAACAGTGCCAATCCCGTCGGGGCATCGCGCATTCAGGGCGTAGGCGTTTCGGCGATTATCGATTTAAAAATCTAATTTCCTGCGGGAAACGAGGTGTATTGTGGCTAAAGAATATTATGAACTTCACGTGGCAGGTTGTACGAGACAGTTGCCGATTTTAAATGTTACGGACAGTCTGGCTATTGCCGGCTTTGTCATTCTCGGCGACACGGAGCTGACCGTTAATACGGCGAAGGAGCTGGCGGCTAAGCTTCCGGCCGAAGCGGATATGATTATGACGGCCGAAACGAAGGGGATTCCCCTGGCAGCCGAAATGGCCCGGATTCTCGGCATGCCTCACTATATTGTGGCGCGCAAGAGCATTAAGGCTTATATGGAAAATCCCCTTATTGTAGATGATGAATCGATTACGACGAAGGGAAAACAGATCCTCTGCCTTTCCGATGCGGATGTAGAGCTTATTAAGGATAAGAAAATCGTCATTGTAGATGACGTTATTTCTACGGGCGGTTCTTTGAAGGCTCTGGAAGAGTTGGCTGAAAAGGCCGGTGCTGAAGTTATCGGCAAGGCGGCTATTTTGGCTGAAGGGGATGCGGGCAAGCGGACGGACATTATCTTTCTGGAAAAGTTGCCCCTTTTTGAAGCCCGTTAGGGCTTAAGCGGGAAGTGGTACCATGAAAACGCTGACACTTGAAGACATGCGTCAATTAAGCACCATGACGAGGGCTGAACGCCAGGCTCATTCGTGCCGTGAATCGCGGCTGGACGGATTGAATCTCGACGGATTGGATTTGTCGGGCCTGGATTTTTCGTGGTCCGACTTTCGCCATGTATCTTTCGTAGGGGCTTGTTTGCAAGATACTGATCTTTCCGATACGCTGTTTACCGATTGCTCTTTGGCCGGCGCCGACTTGTCCGGTGCCGACTTGCACGGAGCGGCCTTGCGAGGTTGCGACTTGAATCATGCAGTCATTAAAGGGGCCAACTTATACCGGGCCAACCTGGAAGGTGCTCGATTGGACGCTATTATAGACGATGAGAAGACTCGATTTTTTCGTCTTTATTGTCCCCCAAAGGGACCTTTTTTGGCGTACAAGAAGTGTTTTAACGACCTTCTTGTCACCTTGTTGGTACCTGCCGACGCCAAGCGTACCTCCGCTACAGGTAAGACCTGTCGCTGTAATAAGGCCAAGGTCCTAAGTATTAAGAGCTTTTGACGGAAAGACGTCATATAAAGAGGCCATGTCCTTGGTGGATCCCAAGTTTATTTATCGCGTCGGACAATGGATGGAAGTAAAGAATTTTAATGAAGACCGTTGGTACGATTCGACGACGGGCATTCATTTTTGGTTGACGCCGGAAGAGGCGAAGGCTTATTAAGGAGAAGGTATGCATATTATTGCGGCAGTAGACGACAGTATGGGACTCTTGTTCAACAACAGGCGACAGAGTAAAGACAGCGAATTGATCAGGCGTATTATAAAGAATACGGGTCGAATTTGTATATTCACCCCTTTTCAGCCGATTTATTTGAAGCTTCGGAAGCGGTTCTTACGTGCGACGAGAATTTTCTTGAAAAGGCCGGCGAAGATGCGTATTGTTTTGTTGAAAATGTATCTGTAAAGCCTTTTGTCGATTCGGTTCAATCTGTTGTTTTATATAAGTGGAACCGTGCTTACCCGGGTGACTTTTTCTTTGATTTGCCCTTAGAAGGGGTATTTACCGTAACGAAGCAAACGGATTTTGTCGGCACGTCTCACGATGATATTACGCAAGAGGTATATACGAGATGATAAAGAAAAAACTTACGGCCTTATTGGCGACCCTACTGGTAATGGTATCATTAGCCGGGTGCGGCTCTAATCCGGTCGAACCGAAGGCGGAAAAGGCGGCACCTGCAGCCGCTGTTTCGGCACAAAACGAGTCGGGGCGCAATGTTGTCGACCTGTCGACCTTGCCGCCTTTTAGCGGGAAGCCCTATGTGGTCATTAACAACAATGAGCCGTCTTTTTCCCAAGAGGATATGAAGACGACATCTGTCGAGCGATACAGTGATCTCGATCCGTTGGGGCGGTGCGGCCCGGCCTTTGCCGACATCGGTGAAGATTTGATGCCTACGCAAAAACGCGGTCCCATCGGTTCCGTCAAACCCAGCGGTTGGCAAACGGTTAAATATGATAACGTAGACGGGAAATATTTATATAATCGCTGTCATCTTATCGGTTATCAGCTGACGGCGGAAAATGCAAACCCGAAGAATCTCATTACGGGTACGCGCTATTTGAACGTGCAAGGCATGCTTCCTTTTGAAAATATGGTTCATGACTATATTAAGGAAACGCACAATCACGTGCTTTATCGGGTAACGCCCGTCTTTGAAGGAAAGAATCTGGTGGCAAGGGGCGTGCAAATGGAGGCTCTTTCTGTAGAAGATAACGGAAAGGGAATCAAATTTAACGTTTTTGTTTATAATAATCAGCCCGGTATCGAAATCGATTATGCCACGGGCAAAAGTCATCGAATATCAGTATAGCAGCGGCTTTGCAAGGAATTCTTATTCTCTGTATAATGAAATTAAAGAAACTATGTTCGTATCTTCGGATTCGGTCTGTGTTGTTCGGAACGGAGTGATGACAGATGAATAAGAAAGCCGAGGCCTTCCGAAAATATTTAAAAAAATCGGGAATTAAGTCGTTTATGATGGATGATATGCATGACCGCCGGTTGAATACGGTCATTTTCAGGACATTCATTGAAGCTCAGGGGACGGAATTGCCGCTTGTGTTGGTTCTTGACGATACGCTGTATTCGACAATTCGCGTTCTCGTAGCTCCGAAGGTTCTGAAACGGTAACGAAACGGCTGTATATAATCTCATCAATGAGTACAATCGTACGTACAAGTCTTTCAAGTACTGTGTTGACGAAGAAGGGGCACTGATCCTGGACGTTTGCTACATTAGCGATGATGTAGCTGACGGAGAAATTATCTCTGTTTTGTTCAGCCTCATTATCGAGCACTTGGAAGAATCGTACGGGCAAATTATGCGGGCCGTCTGGGCCGCTTAAAAGGGAAAGAGTCGTCGGTAAGACGGCTCTTTTTTGTTGCCGTAACGGAAAATCCGAAAGAGTAAATATAACGATAAATTTGCATATTTTCATAAGATTGACAGTCATAGACGGGTGTGATAATCTTTTTTGTATGTTAATGCAGATGATTCGCATTTGCTAAAAAGGAGATGGTAGGGTTGAGGAAATGGATAGCTTGCATACTTACGGTTCTTTTGGCCGTATCCGTTTTGGCCGGTTGCGGTAAGACGGAAGAGGCGGCGAAGAAGGATAAGGTGAAGGTGGCTGTCAGCTTTGATGCCATGGGAGAATTCGTCAAGGCCGTAGGCAAGGACAAGGTGGAAGTGCATACCGTTATCCCGGCAGGGACGGAACCGCACGGTTTCGAACCTTCGACGGAAACAATGAAAGCTCTTTCAGGGGCAGACGTATTCGTGTATAACGGGTTGGGTATGGAACCGTGGCAGGAAAAGGTTGTCGAAGCGGCTCATAACGACAAGCTCGTTAAAATTGAGGCTTCTAAGGGAATTGACGCCATTAAGAATACGGATCCGGAAGAAGTGGAAGAACACGGTGAATTCGATCCCCATGCATGGCTCAGTCTGACTTGTGCCGCACAAGAGGTTCAAAATATTGCCGACGGACTGGCTCAAGCCGACCCGGCTAATAAGGATTTCTACGAAAAGAACGCTAAAGAATACATTGCCCAGCTTGAAAGCCTGCGCAAGGATTATGAAGGCAAGTTTAAAGACGTTCAGCGTCGCGACTTCGTAACGGTCATGCAGCTTTCGGCTATTTGTGCCGCGATTTCGCGTTAACGCAAAAGAGCGTGGAAGACGTTTTTGCAGAAGGTGAGCCGAGCCCGAAGGAATTGGCCGAACTGACCGAATATTGCAAGACGAATCAAGTGAAGACGATTTTTGCCGAAGAAGCGGCAAGCCCTGCAGTTTCTAAAACCTTGGCCGCCGAAGTAGGTGCCAAGGTGGAAGTCCTCGATACGATAGAAAGCAATCCTGAAGGAGAGTCATATCTCGATCGTATGAAGACCAACTTGGAACGCATTTATGAAAGCATGAAATAAATCCTCTTTTAGATAGAAAAAAGGACAGGAAGAAAGGTATTGCGCTCAGACTGAAAAGGAGCGGTATCTTTTGGATTCTGTCCTTTTTTTCTTGCTGAAAATCCTTTTATCTCCCTTCTTCGGGGTATTTCAGATTTCGCTTTTCTGTGTTACAATATCTGTTAGCAATTATGACCGGAAGGTAAATTGTTTAGAGTAAAAACTATGTATATAAAGGTATATTGAAGATATATTGGGAGGCATCGGAGTTGGAAAAACTGATTGTTCACGGAGGTAATCCGCTTAACGGTACGGTTCGGGTCAGCGGTGCTAAAAATGCCGTTTTGCCCATTATCGTTGCGTCCATGTTGGGAGTAGGCAAGTCGACATTGACGGAAATTCCGGAATTGGCCGATGTCCACACGGTTAGCGAGGTTATTAAATCCTTAGGCGTAGCAGTGGAATCGCCCGAAAAGGGGACACTTGTTCTGGACGGTACGAATATTACGTCTACCGTGGCTCCGTACGATTTGGTACGTCGCATGCGTGCGTCTTTCCTCGTTATGGGCCCCTTGCTTGCACGGAAACGGCATGCTAAAATTTCTCTTCCCGGCGGGTGTTCCATCGGGGCCAGACCTATTGATTTGCACCTAAAGGCCTTTGAAGCTATGGGTGCGGTTATTGACTTGGCCGACGGGGATATTGAAGCATCCGTTCCTGACGGTTTGAAGGGGGCGAGAATCTACTTGGACTTTCCCAGCGTAGGGGCTACGGAAAATATTCTTATGGCCGCCTCTTTGGCTGAAGGCAAGACGGTCCTTGAAAATGCGGCGGAAGAACCGGAAATCGTTGATTTGGCAACGTATCTTAACAGCATGGGTGCCAATATTCGCGGTGCCGGGACGAATACCATTCGTATTGAAGGCGTTAAGGAACTACGCGGCGCCGCTCATGCCGTCATTCCCGATCGCATCGAAGCGGGGACCTTTATGGTCGGTGCGGCTATGACACAGGGGAATGTGTATGTAGAAAACGCTTTGTCCGAACACTTGAAACCCCTCATTGCCAAGCTCAAGGAAGTGGGCGCACGGGTTGAAGAAGACATTGACGGTATTCGCGTCATCGGTACGAGACCGTTGAAAGCCGTTGAAATAAAGACCTTGCCTTATCCGGGTTTTCCTACGGATATGCAGGCGCAGTTCATGGCCTTGGCAACTATTTGCGAAGGTAACAGCATTGTAACGGAAACAGTTTTTGAAAACCGTTTTATGCATGTTGAAGAATTCAAACGAATGGGTGCGAAAATCCGTATTGAAGGTCGCAGTGCCTTTATTGAAGGGGGTGCAACACTTGGCAGGCGGTCGCGTCAATGCGACGGACCTGCGTGCCGGCGCGGCACTTGTCCTGGCCGGTCTCGTGGCTGAAGGCCGTACGGAAATCGGCTCGTTACATCACATAGACAGAGGCTATGACGATCTGGTAGCCAAGTTACAAAGGTTGGGTGCAGACATTGTCCGAGTCCGAGTTGAAGACGAAGAATAATCGAAACTCTGTCTCCGTTGCGGTATTTGTCACCGTCCCGTTGGTTCGGTACGGACATTGCCGTTGATTTGGGGACATCCAATATTGTCGTATATGTTAAAAACCGCGGTGTCGTTATTAATGAACCGGCCGTTATTGCCGTCGACGGGCGACTTAACCGTGTTGTCGCCGTCGGTAAGGAAGCCAAGGCTATGTTGGGGCGGTCGCCTCGCAATGTGAGGACCTATCATCCTGTGAGCTACGGTGTCATTGCCGATTACGATGCGACGGAGTATCTTTTGCGCCATTATCTGCGCAAGGTGACGGGTAATTACATGCTCAGTAAGCCGCGCGTCATCGTATCCGTTCCTTCGGGTGTGACGAACGTAGAACGACGGGCCGTCATGGAAGCCGTATTGCAGGCCGGAGCCCGTAAGATTGTCGTCATGGAAGAACCCTTGGCGGCAGCCATCGGGGCAGGTCTTGATATTGCTGATTCGAACGGGTCCATGGTTGTCGACCTGGGCGGCGGTACGACCAATGTGGCTATTTTAAGCCTCAGCGGTGTCGTTATCAGCGAATCCTTGCGCATCGGCAGTCATACCTTCGATGAAGCGATTATTCGCTATTTGGAAAAAAATAAATCTGTAACCGTCGGGTATCGTACAGCCGAAGAGTTAAAAATGCTCATCGGCACGGCCATTGCGGACGGTCGCAACTTTATGGCCGACGTGCGCGGTCGCAGTACGGAAACGGGACTTCCGGTAGAGGCCGATGTGGACTCGCAGGAAATAAGAACGGCTCTGGAAGAGCCTTTGGACAGTATTGTCCATGCCGTCGTATCTATATTGGAAAAGACGCCGCCCGAATTGGCGGCCGACATTGCCGACCACGGCATTGTCCTCACCGGCGGCGGGGCTCTTTTGGACGGTTTCGATCGTCTCATTGCAAGAGCCACGGGGATGGCCGCTTATTTATGCGACACGCCCCTTCTTTCCGTAGCAAACGGAGCCGGCAAGGCTTTGGCGGAAATGGACAGATTAAAAGACAGTTATTACGAATCATAGAGGTGGATAATATGAAAAAGTTAAAAAAGATGATAGTAGCACTGGGCTTGGCCGCTATGGCCGTTATGCCCGTCAGCGCTGCAGAAGTAGCATATACTTCCGTGTTGAGCGGTACGGTAACGACAGTATCGGCTGTAGGTACGGTTGTTCGTGAAGGCGATGTACTGCTTACGGTCAATACCTTGACAGGTCCTATGGCTGCAGCTCGAGCTCAGTCGGCCGGTGTAGTTAAATCCGTTGCCGTCGGAGCGGGCAGCACAGTTAATGCCGGCGAAACGGTAGTGGTAGTGGAAGCGGAATAAGAGATGAATATACTACGGAAATTCCGCCGTGTTGCAGCAGCAATGACGGCGGCTTTCTGTTGTCTTACCGCTTTTTCGGTTCAGGCCGAAACCTTTATGTCCGTTAAGGATGTTCAACCGGGCATGACAGGGTATGCCAAGACGGTAGCTCACGGCAGAAAGATAGAAACCTTCCCGGTAGAAGTCCTGGGAATTATGAAAAATGCAGGCCCGTCAGGGGGACTTGATTTTAGCCAAGTTCTCGGGACCCCTCATAGAAGAATCGGGCGGTATTGCGCAGGGCATGTCAGGGAAGTCCCGTATATATTAACGGGAAAACTTGTCGGTGCCGTCGCTTACGGGTGGTCCTTTACCAAATCCCGTATGGGTATGATTACGCCCATTGAAGACATGGTAAAGCTCTGGAACGATCCGACAAAGGAAGAGATCCCCGAATTTAACGCCAGAGAAACGCAATTGGTACCTATTGCCACGCCCTTAATGGCTTCGGGATTCGATTCTCTTTCCATGCAGTGGATGAAGGACAAGTTGAAGTCCTACAACTTCCAACCTGTCGACACGGCCTCGGCAGGGGATGATAACGTGGCCTATCCTTTGGAAGCGGGCAGCTCCGTTGCCGCCGCCTTCGTAGACGGCGACATGCGCTTAGGTGCCATCGGTACCGTTACGTATGTGGACGACAAAGCATATCGTCGCCTTCGGGCATCCTTTCTTAAAACGCGGCAGTATTGATTATTTTATGCACAATGCTTATATTTTTTTACGATTGTAAACAACTACGACAGCTCATTTAAACTCGGCTCCGTAGGTGCGGAAGTCGGTAAAATCGATCAGGACCGCGGCTCGGGTATTGCCGGTGAATACGGTGCCGTCGCACCGGGTATTCCCGTGACCATTCATGTATCCGACAGGGATACGCTGGCAACCAAAACGAAGCATGTAAAGATTATTGAAGACAACGAGTTGACTCCCGTCCTGGCGTCGACGACGGTCTATAACACGGTAAACCAGACTATAGACCGCAAGGGCGGCGGTACAGCGACCATTGCTTACACTATTCGTTCGGCTGACGGTGACGATAAGAGCATTACTCGTCACAATATGTATTATTCGGAAGATAATATTAACGAAAAATCCATTGACGAATTGTATAATGTCCTCGATATTTTGAAGCACAACGAATTTATTAAATATCCTATTTTATCCATAGAATCGGATATATCTCTTACGCAGGCTAAACAGTCGGCTCGGATTGTCGATGCTACGGCGGCTCCCGTTGTCGTCAGCCCCGGCGATACGATTTACTTCAAGGTGAAGATTCACCCTTATCGGGGCGAAGATGAAATTAAGGATATGTCTTTCGTCGTACCGGAAGATCAGCCTCTGGGCGACATGGTTCTGGAAGTACGCGGCGGCGGTGTCGTACCTTTGCCGTACCTCATTCAGAAACAGCAGTATAATTTGACGGATGAAATCCTTGAACGCCTGAGAACATACAAGGACTTCGCCGACTTGAAAAAGAAAATCGAAGAAGAAGATTCAAACAACCAAATCGTCATCGAAATCCTTGAACAGAATGTAAGCATGGTCAACGATGAAAAGTCGACGACGGCGAAGTTGAAGATTCAAGGGAAGGAACCTGTCGAAACGGACAAATCCCTGGTGAAACCGAAAAAGAAACTTCTCAGCGAACATGATGATGACGACGAGGCCAAATCGGTTGTCGATACGCCGTATATTATTCACGGCGACGGGCAGATTACCATTAAGGTTATGACACCGGCCAAACGGGATGCTGAGATGGCTAAGCGCAAAAAGTCTCATAGCGGCCAAGTCAGTCTCGTTGAATCGATGGACGGTGAAGACAGTGACGTAACGGGAAAGAAGGATGATGTGAAAGCCCGTAAAAACGGCGATAAAAATGCGTCGTCTCATAAGGATAAGACAGCCTCGGACGCTCAAAAGAATCATGGCGACAAGGATGCCGACCCGACTACGGACGAAAAGGATGAATAAGTTTTCATGAGAGCGAAAAAGGAGCGGATATTATCCGTTCCTTTTTTTCGTAAAAAACTGCTCAAAACGGCGATTCAATGCGAAAAACATTTGAAAAATACTCTTGTTCATGATATGATTAACCTTATGAAAACTGGAGAATTATCGATAGTTTTCCATATATGGTTACAGAGTGTCTGAAGGAGGCAGTTTTGCAACACCTATTGGAGCGTATCGGACGCTTTACTCTGCACATTTTCGAGGAAGTCGGAGTTATTTCCGTTCTCTTCGGACAAACTATAAAACAAATGCCCCGTATTCGTCGGGATTTGACCATAAATCAAATGGCACACCTCGGTGTCGATTCATTTCCCATTGTCGCTCTGACTATGCTCTTTGCCGGCATGGTTATGACCCTGCAAATCGTGGATATTCTCATGCGATACGGAGCGCAGTCGACGTTGGGCGGCATTATGTCCGTCGCCATGGGGCGTGAATTGGGCCCCATTCTGACAGGTGTTGTCGTAGCCGGCCGCGTCGGTGCGGCTATGACGGCTGAAATCGGGACGATGAAGGTAACGGAGCAAATTGACGCCCTGCGCTGTATGGCTACGGACCCGGTGGCCTATCTGGTTGTGCCGCGCTTTGTTGCTTGCGTGTTTATGGTGCCGTTATTGACCTTTTTCGGGTATCTCATCGGTACGGGCGGCGGCTATTGTGTAGCCGTTTCAGTGCGGGACTTACGGATTACACGTACATGCATTCCATCGAGTTCTTTACGGAAATCAGTGATGTCCTTTTCGGTCTTATCAAGGCCGGTGTCTTCGGCGGTATTATCGCCCTTGTAGCTTGTTTTGAAGGGATGCACGCCAAGAGTGGGGCCGAAGGGGTAGGACAGGCGACGACGAAATCCGTCGTTACGTCTATTATCTTTATTTTTATAACGAATTATATTTTGTCCGTCATTTTATACTAGGAGCGACCTATGATACGTTTAGAAGATATAACCGTCGCTTATGACGACAGAATTATTTTGAACCATGTCAATTTGGATATTCACGACGGCGAAACTTTGGCCGTTATCGGTGCCAGCGGCTCCGGCAAAAGTACGACCTTACGACTTATTATGGGGTTGCAAAAGCCGACGAGCGGCAGGGTATACATTGACGGCGAAGATATTACGGACTATTCGGAAGAAAAGATGGATGAAGTTCGACGCCATATGGGGATGGTCTTTCAGTATTCGGCTCTCTTCGACTCTATGACAGTCGGCGAAAACGTGGCCTTCGGTTTGAGGCAGCATACAAAGACGAAAGAAGAAGAGATTCATAAGATAGTTGCCGAAAGCTTCACGCCGTCGGGCTGGACGGAATTGAAGAGATGATGCCCAACGACTTGTCGGGGGGCATGAAAAAACGTGTCAGTCTGGCACGGGCCGTGGCCTTAAATCCGAAGATTATTTTATACGATGAACCGACAGCGGGTCTTGATCCGGTGCGCAGCAACGACATCAGTCGTCTGATAAAGGCTATGCAGGAAAGTATGCATCCTTTATCGGTCGTCGTTACACACGATATGGAGTCGGCTTTTTCAGTAGCTGACAGAATGGTGTATTTGGAAAACGGAAGATTTGAAATGATAGGAACAACGGAAGAATTTAAAAATACGACGAATGAAAAAGTTCGCTATTTCATTACAGGCGGTAAAGAAGGACGAGAAGGGGGCGAGAGATAATGAAGAATATGACGGCGGAAGTCAAGGTCGGAATTATGACCGTTGTCGGCGTACTCTTATTATTCTTTGTAGTCGTCGGCTTGTCCCATGCAGATTTGTTTCGTTCGTCGGGACTTACGGTACACGTAGCTTTCAGTGATGCCAACGGGTTACAGGCCGGTAATACCGTGCGCTACGTAGGCGTCAACGTCGGCAAGGTAGAATCCGTAACGGCCGGTAAAGACGGAGTAGAAGTGACTTTGAAACTGAAAAAAGGCACGGAAATTCCGAAGGACTCCAAGGCCGTCATTACGACGGACGGTCTTATGGGTGAAAAACTGGTGTCTATTACGCCCGGACAGGATACGCAACATTTAGTGACAGACGGCGGAACCTTACAGGGTGATAAGGTCAAGTCGGTTGACGATGTTATGGATAATGCCAATAAGTTGCTGAACAACGTAAACGACATGATGAAAAACGTCAACTCCGTTATCGGTGACGAAAGACACAGGGGGCTATGCGCGGCTCCATTCAAAATATTGCCGGAATTACGGGCAATGTAAACGATATGTTGGCGGCCAATGCCGGTAATGTGCAGCAGATGACGGCTAATATGGCGGCTATTACGGGACAATTGAATGAATCCGTACAACGCATGGACGGCGACGGAAAGATGAGCGCCGATATGCGCAGTTCCCTGGAAAATATCAAGGTTATTACGGACCGGTTTACGGTCATTGCGGGGGAGATGGAAAATATCGCCACGGACCCGCAGAGCAGTGCGGACATTCGGAAAACCTTGCATAATACGGCACAGATTTCCGAAAAGGTAAACGGCCTGCTCGGAGGTGGCGGTATGAACATGGAAGGCGAAGCCGGCATGTTGTATAATGATACGAGAAACGAGGTCAGCGGTCGCGCAAATTTTAAGTTATACCGTCGCGACTCTTTCGCACTTGTCGGTGCGGAAGATGTGGGAGACGGTACGCAGCTTAATTTGCAATACGGCAGAGCTTATAAAGACTATGCCGCAAGGGCCGGGTTGATACACGGTAAGTTCGGTATAGGGGCCGATTTCTTTACACACAGCAAGTTTCGCTTTTCTCTTGAAGGGTATGACCCCAACGACTGGCGTTATCGTTTGACGGCCCAATATCAGATTCATCCGCACATCTTCCTTATGGGGCAATTTACTCGCCCCATGTCGAGATCCGACGGCGGTAATTATTACGGGATTAACTATGTCTTCTAATACGACCGAATACGGTTACGGAGGTTTTGCAATGAATAAAAAAATTTCCAAGCAGATTTTAGTAGCAATCATGCTTACATCTATCAGTGCCGCTGCGGGCGCAGCCGACACGACGGAACATTTAGATGCGACGGACATCGTTAAACATGCGGCTTCGGCAGAGCTTTCAGACAGCCGTAAATCTGATGTATCGCCTGAGTTACGTGAAATTGTCGCAACAAATTCATGCGGATATGGCAAAACGAGCTGAAAAAGCGGCTAAAAAGAAAGAGGCCGATCCGGTTATCGTCGTCGGTCGCGTGCCTCGCAATGAAGCGGTACAGCTCACATTGCCCCGTACAGTAGGCATGGCCTTGGATTACAATCGGGATATTAAAATGGCTCACTATGACTTGAAGTCGGCTGAATATGCCATCAACGAAGCACGGGCCGGCAAGATGCCGAATGTAAATTATAGTTTTGCCGCTACTCGCAGCTCGTCGCAAACGGGTGTTGCCGGGGTCTCGACAATCGGCAACCGTTTTACAAACGGGCTCAGTGTGTCCATTCCTTTGTATACGGGCGGTAAGGTAGAAGGCATGACGGAAATTGCCAAGTTGGGTAAGACGACGGCACAAGAAGAAGTGCTGCGCGTTGAACAGCAGACGAAACTCGACGCTATTAAGGGATATTACGCTCTCTTGGCGTATAAACAGTTGAAAGACGTATATGATACATCGGTGACGAATTTGGAAGGACACGTTCGTAATGTAACGGCACAGTACAACGTCGGCACCGTTGCCAAACTTGATGTACTGACATCGGATGTATCCTTTGGCCAACTCGAAGACCGATGCCGTAACGGCAGCCAATAATGTGGCCAATGCGGAAGCGTCTTTAGATAATATTTTGGGACTTCCTATTAATACACGGTTGGAGTTGGCGGACCACAGTTTGCCGTTTAACGAATACAATATGTCTTTGGAAGACGCTCTCGACTACGCTATGAAATATCGTCCCGAAGTATTACAGGCGGCTTTAGCTGTAGAAAAAAAGCGGATGAAAATATCGGTGTAGCTCAGTCGGGGTATCGCCCGACCGTAGCTGTCGGTGCAGGCCGTAACTGGTTCGACACGGACTTCCCGGGCACTAAGAATAAAGGCTGGCAGCTCCAGGGTACCGTATCCCTGCCCATTTGGGACGGCGGTGCCACCAGGGCTAAGACAAAAGAAGCTAAGGAAGCCTTCACGAAGGCACGTGAAAATGAACAGAAGATTCGTGAAGCCGTACAACTCGAAGTAAAACAGGCATATCTTGCTATTCGCAGTGCAGCACAGCGTGTACAAGCTACCCAGACTGTAGTAAACCAGGCTACGGAAAGCTTCAAAATCGCTACGGTTCGTTATCAGGCCGGGGTGGGCATTAACTTGGATGTTCTCGATGCTCAGCTTAATCTGGATAAGGCTCGCACGAACAACATTCAAGCTCTCTATGACTACAATGTAGGCATTGCAACTCTTGAAAAAGCGATGGGCATGGACGTTCGTACGGGCGCGGTTATTCCGACGAATGCATAAGTTATAAATACATAAGAGAGAGAATTGTTTGTTGCAATTCTCTCTTTGTCTATAGATGAAATACGGGAGTTACCATTCATGAAGAGACACCGCTTGTTTACAAGTGTCGTTATCATCTTTTTGGTGGTTTTCGGCGCCGCCTTTATTTGGATGCGCACGGCTCTATGGCCCCGATTACCGCAGATGATTACGTCCTTGGCCGATGAAAAAATAAACGGCACCCTGACATTTAGTGATATGCATATATCCCTTACGGGGAAAGTCGTCTTTACAGACGTAGCCGTTGCGGATGCGCAGGGAAGACGCGTGCTGGACAGTGAGGAAGTTGACGTTACGATCAATCCTTTCAAGGCGGTCGTGTCATCTCTTTCGTCAGGCGATACGGCAGGGGCTGTCGATTTGGTGGATGTAAAGACTCCCGTTCTTCATGTATGGCAAAATCCGACGGATAAGTCCTGGAATGTAACGAAATTATTCAAAAAGCAGTCGCCCGATCAACCGATGGCTCTGCGCTCGAATATTCTCATACATGACGGGACTTTTCGTGTTGCTCCGGCACAGGGGAAAACGGCCGTCGTTGAAAAGGTGAACGGTTCCGTATCCTTAGCGGATTATCCTTCTGTACGCGGAGATGCAACGGCCTCCGTTGACGGGCAGGATGTGTCCCTTTCGGTACACTACCTGTCGGCGCGTGATTATGATATCAAAGTGAAGGGTAGCGGTCTTTCGGCAAACTTTGCCGCTTCTTACGTGCCGGTCGATACGGGTGTGAGTCTGACAGAAGGCGGTGTCGGTGAATATTTTCTTCATATAAGGGAATCTCACGACGGCCTGTTTGCCGAAGGTCAGGCCGACTTGAATCATCTGGGATTTGTATACGGTGACTATCGTGTTTCCGATGTAACCGGTCAAATCCGTTTATTCGATACGGATTTGCACTTAAATGATGTGCACGCTAAGGTAAACGATCAGGCCGTCGCGATTTCCGGTCTTGTTAAGATTAACGGTAACGTGCCCGTTTTTGACCTGAAAGTCGATGCGGATCGGGTAGATATGGGAGCCCTGACTGTAGGGCGAGATGTGGATGTAAGCGGGACGGCCGGCTATCACGGTCGCCTTTGGGGGACTCCCTCCGACTTGGGTCTTGAAGGAAAGGTGATTCTGAATAATGTAACGTACAGCGGCTTTACTGTCGATTCGGCTAAGGCTGATGTGTCTTACATTCATCATGTGGCTACCCTTCAATCCCTTAGAGGCGAACTTATACGGCGGCACTTTGCAGGCCGACGGTCGTTGGAATAGCGAATCCGGCGATATAGGAGCTACGCTACACGCCGACTCCGTATCCGTAGGTGATATGCCCGGCGTTCCGGCCGGTTTGGGAGCTATTATAAGCGGTGATTTCATTGTCGGCGGTAATACGAATGATTTGAATAATGTGGTTGTTCAGGGCAAGGCGCAGGGGAACGGTCTTTCTTACGACGGCATAGCCTTGGACGGCTTTTCGACCGATGTTCATTACGGTAACGGGATCTTGCAACTTACGGGGATTCACGGTTTCGTAGGTAGCGGTACGCTCCGTGGCGATTTCGCTTACAGCCTTTTGGACAAACAGACGGACGGGAACCTTATCATTACGGGAGCTCCCCTGGATATGTTCTCCGGCTTGGCAGGAGCGGACTTACGCGGGACTGTATCGGCTGTTGTTCACGTAAGCGGTACGGAGCCGATCTGGAGTATGGATTTAAACGCTGCAGACGGAGCTGTCAACGGCATGGGTTTCGACAATATTTACGGCAACTTGCACGGTACGGGACGACAGATTGTTATTGATGATTTGACGTACCGTTATAAAGACGGTTCACATCGCGCATCCGGCAGCATAAATCTCGATAGCGGCATTTTGGACTTGCAGATTGATACGCAACATGCACGTCTGGAACAAGTGCTAAAGGCTACGGGTAAAGACCTGACCGGATTTACGGGTTGGGTTAACAATACGGTCCATATAAGCGGTACGACGGATAATCCGTCCGTTGAAGGTAAGGTCATTCTTTCTTACGGTTCCGTCAAAGGCTATCTTTATGACTACGTACAGGCTGATTATCGCATGGACAACGGTGTGTGGGAATTGACGAACGGGAGTGTATCCGCTTATGACGCGACGGTACACTTCTCCGGCACTGTAGGAGATCGGTTAAACCTCGACGTAGACGGGTCGAATTTGGAAACGGATCGGCTTATTCATCGTAAAGACGTATCTTTGAAGGGAGCCCTTAACTTACAGGCCCATGTAGGCGGCACCTTGGATAATCCGTCTGTAGGCGGTTCCGTAAAAGGCGCATCTTTGGTTGTTAACGACTTGCCGTTGGATAATATTTCAGGGAACTTCACGTACGGTGACGGTATTTTACGACTTCATCGTTTCGGATTTACCCAAGGCGACGGTAAGTATGAAGCCGAATTGATGCATAACGGCAAAAACGGTCGTATTATTGCCCGTGCGTCCGTAGACGGCGGCAGTCTGGAAATATCATTAAGATAACCAAGGCTCCGCTTACCAAGATTACGGGACGTCTGGACGGGAATATTTCCGTTGACGGCACGACGGATAATCCCAATGCGCATATTCAAGGACAGATTACGCAAGGCGTAATGGACGGACACGACATTGATCCGTCGGATATTGATGTAACCTTTGAAGCAGGGATCTTACAGGTCAACAAGCTGTCTCTTCACGTAGACGGCGGTCTTTTGGCGGCCCAGGGAAGCTATGCCGTACACGGTCCGGTTAATATTCAAATTGCGGCTAAGAATTTTTCGACGGCCATTTTGCAAGATGTAACGGGCTCGAATTCCGTACCTGTCGACTCACGAATCGACTTTGCTTTAAATATGAGCGGTACGAGTGATAACCCCGTGGCCGAAGGATCCGTTCAGCTTACGGGCGGTACCTTGAACGGTGTCCCCTTTACGGATGCCTTTGCCCTCTTTAACGTCAAAAACGGCGTTATTTCACTGAATCAGGCGTCCTTGACCCGTTCACCTTACAAGGCGACGGCATCAGGAACCATTCCTCTGGCTGCCTTGAGAGATGATGTTTCGGACGGACCCATTCAAGTAGAATTGCGTCTTGATAATGCAGGCCTTGACGGCTTGGCTTTCCTGACACCTTGGGTGGAAGAAGCCAAGGGCGCTATGACGGGGCGTATCGTCGTAGGCGGTACGGTACAGAATCCTCAACTTAACGGCTCCGTGACGGTACGAAACGGATATGCCAAATTGAAGGGCATCTCCAATCCTTTGGACAGTGTAAACGGTGACCTCATCTTTAACGGCAATTCGGCTACCTTGGAAAGCCACGGCACGATGGATAAGAAGGGCAAGGGCGACAAAGGCTATTATGATGTTAAGGGTAAAGCGGTATGGGAAGGTACGACGCCTACCGATTACAGTCTTACCGTAGGGGCCCACGGATTGGCTCTTGATTGTGACTACTACAAAGGACCTGTCGACGGGGAACTGACCGTGTCGAAAGACGGGGATTTACCTCTCATAAGCGGGAATATGGATGTACACGATGCGACTATCAATATCCCCCTGGCACTGGTTATGTCCGATTCGGATACGAATGCGGCCCTTGATATAACCGTCAAGGCCGGTGACAAGGTTCGTTTCTATAATTCGGGCCTGTACGATGTGTGGGTAACCGGCGATGCGACCTTTAAGGGCACCGTCAAATCCCCTTATGCCACGGGTCATTTCGACGTAACACGCGGCAGTGTCCGTTATTTGGATACGCGTTTCCAAATCATTCAAGGTCGGGCGGAATTTAAGGGTACCTCTTTCATTCCTTACATAAACCTGTCGGCCAATACGCGTGTCGGTCAATATGCGGTATTCTTGAATCTCACGGGACCGGCGGATGATATGGACATGAACTTCCAATCGGATCCGCCCTTGTCACGGACACAAATTATTTCGCTCATTACATTGCGCAATGCAGATAAGCATGACAGCTCTTTAAATAGCGATGATATGAATTCCCTACTCGGTAGCGGTATTCGCTTTACCCTGAACAGTTTGGGCGTTACGCAGAAATTGGAAGATGCCTTGTCTCTTGATATGTTGACCGTTACGACGGGAAATCTCGATCTTTCGGCCCATGATTCGGGAGATGATAAAAACTACTATAATATTGAAATGGGTAAATATTTATTTAACAATTTCATGTTAACTGCCGCCTTCGGGCTTAATCACAATGACAACCGTGTCGGCATGCAGTATAATTTGGGAAGCAGATTCAGTGTGGATGCATGGCGTTCTCCTAAGAATGCATATGTAGGCGGCAGCTGGAGATACAGTTTTTAGATAGTGCCGCTCATATAAGGAGGAGTTATATTGCTCCGTTCGTATTTGGAAGAATTACAAAAAATTACATTATTAAAACCTGATGAAGAAAAGCGGCTTTGGATGGCGTATAAGGATGAAGGCTGCATGGACAGTCGGGGCCGACTTATCGAGCAATATCAGCCCTTGGTCTTTCGGGAGGCTCTGCGTTGGCATGTAGGCGAAGAACACATGGCCGATGTTTTGCAAGAAGGGAATCTGGGACTCATTGAAGCCGTTGAACGGTATGACTATAAGTTGGGCGTAGCCTTTTCAGTCTATGCCGTTCACCGTATTCGCGGGGAAATTGTCGATTGGTTGAAAAAAGAAGGCAAGTCAGCCAATGTGTCTATGGATGAACCGGATGAAAACGGATTGACCCTGGGTGATATGCTGTCTGATAACAGTGAAGATTTAGGCGATCGTACGAATAGACAGTTGCTTTTAGAACAAGTAGGTGCTTTTATGGCACGTCTTCCCGAAAAGGAACAGTTCATTATGGAAGCCGTTTACTTGAAGGACAGACAACCCAAGACGGTGGCTGCCGATTTGGATGTGAGTCTTCCTTATGTATATCGTTTACAAAAGCGAGGCGTGCGGCGTATTCGAGGCATGTTCGGTCGCTTGATGAAGAAAAATAAATAATTTCGGGTAAATAAGGGTAAAAAACATAGAAATACACAGAAAAATAGTGATATTTCCTCTGTTTTACGGTATAATCGGAGTAATACTTTGACCCTTTATGACGGATTCTATATGCATCCGAAAGGGGGGATGTCGTATGAAGCAAACCGACCGGGACAAGGCGGAGCGGGTTCGCTCGGCCAAGGTCTGGTTAGACAAGGCGGAAGAATCGTTTCGCAGCAGTTCGGATGTACAAGGGGAACTAAGTCTTCTTTTGGCTGAAGCGGAAATGAAAAATTTGCGTAAAAACCACGGCGCAGGAAAGAATCTCATGCGTTACGGAGCCGTGGCGACGGCCATTGCTATCGCTTTGCTTTGGTTGGCCTTGGGGCAAGCCGCACGACACGGGGAGATTCGGGCTACCTATACGGCACCGCCCTCGGAAGTAGGTACGGAGTGGGTGAAAGCCGAACCGCTCCGCTACGAAGCACCGCCTCGGCAAGAAGGGGCGGGACAGGTGCCGGCACAGACCGTCGAAGCCGTACAGACATACACTGAAGGGGATACACAAGTAAGTGTACATACGACTCAGCCGGAACAGGTGAGTGCCCCGGCCGCAAGTCAGGTCATGACTTCGGCACAGGTTCAAGAGACCGTACAAGCAGCACGACACAGTCTGCGAAGTACTGAATCAATACAAAAATAACGGAGGATTTTGCATGAAGACGCAGAACAAGAAACTTTTGGCTATTATGGCAGTGAGTGCCATTATGACCTGCCCTGTATGGGCAGCCGATACGACAGTAGGCACTACGGGCGTAACGACATCGGGTACTACGGGCTTGACCGGTTACGAATCGGCAGAGGAATTGGCCGCTATTCAACGTGGTGAACAACCGATTACCTTGCATTCGACTCAAGCCGAACCGACGGCGACCGAAGCAACTTCTACAACTGCGACGGCATCGACGACGACGGCTTCGAGCGGTGCTACGGGTTATGAACCTGCTGAAGAACCGCAAGCGACGGATCAGGCGGCTCCCGCTCCTGTTGCAGCACCGGCAGAACCGGAACGACAGGCGGCACCCGTGCCTGCCGATGTGGTAGAAAGCGGTAGCATTCCTTATGTAGGCGGTCTTGGCGATGTGCAGGTGGATACCTCGATTCCGGGTTATCCCATTGCCGCCGTTTCGCAAGATGAAGAAGCCGCTTTGCCGTATTCTCACGCCTTGACGGATGACCAGGCTCAGGCTGTTGCCGGCAAAGTTGTTACGACTGTTACCATAGGCCCCTTGCCTGAACCGGCATTGGCTCAAAAGTTCCTGCCCCGTCTTGCCATGCGCTCCGGTGATGCTATAGAAGCAAACTACGTACGCCACGATTTGAACGTATTGGGATCGTCGGGACTCTTTGCTTCCGTAAAACCCGTATTTACTCCTGTACCTGAAGGGGTAGCTCTTAATTACGAAGTGGAAATGAATCCCGTTTTAAAGGGCATTGAATTTACGGGCAACGACTCCATTAAGTCCGAAGATCTCGAAAAGATGCTCCATATCCAACCGGGTACGGTTCTTAATTCGACGATTGTGAGCAAGGATATTTTCGAACTGAACCGCTACTATGCAAACCAGGGTTATATCCTCAGCCACGTTACGGCCGTCAACATGGATGAAAACGGTATCTTACATATCGGTATCAGCGAAGGCCATGTGGAACGCATTGATATTAAGGGCAACAAGAAGACGAAAGATCGCGTTATTCGCCGTGAACTTCGTTTTAAACAGGGCGATGTATTTAATCGTATCTGGCCAGCCGCAGTATTGAACGAATTTACAATACGGGTTACTTTGAAGACGTCAATGTCCGTCTCTTCCAGGGTGAAAAGAATGCTAACGACGTTATTATGGAAATTGACGTGGCCGAACAAAAGACCGGTTCCGTTACGGTCGGCGCCGGCTATTCTCAGTCCGACGGCTTGGTAGGGATTTTGGGCTTAAGCGAAACGAATCTTCGCGGTACGGGCGACAAGGTGGCTCTGAACTGGGAATTCGGCGGTAAAACTCATTCCAATAAAAACTATACCTTCTCGTATACACATCCTTGGCTCAATAGCCACGGTGACTCTATCGGCATGAGTATTTACGACAGAGAAGCGGAATATGACGATTATGACGGTAAGGGCAACACCGTATCGGAATATCGTAAGAAAACGACGGGCGGCAATGTGACATACGGCCGCGTTCGCAGCGAATATGTGAGCGACTATGTAACCTTGGAAACGAAGAAGACCAAGTATTTAAGCCATGAAGGCGGTCCCAACAACTACGATTCCTGGAGACATAATCCTGCTTCCTTGCCCGTATTCCGTGACTATATTGACAACAACTTCGGTACGACGAACAGCGTAACGTGGTCCCATGTTTTGATAACCGTGACAATATTTACGATCCCATGCACGGCAAACGTTTGTCCTTTACAGGCACTTGGGCCGGTCACGGTTTGGGCGGCGACTTCGATTACTACAAGTTTATTATCGAAAACAGACTGTATTATAAAGTCGGCGTAAAACACGTCATTGCCGTTCGACTCATGGGCGGTATCGCTACAGGCGACATGCCGTACAATGACCTCTTTACCTTGGGCGGTGCCGATACGCTTCGCGGCTATGAAGATGATGAATTCCGCGGCAACAAGATGTATGCGGCTACGGTTGAATATCGGTTCCCCATTGCCAAGAAGGTACAGGGCGTGCTCTTTACCGATATGGGTGCAGCCTGGGGCGGCACCGGTAAGATTCCCTGGTACCAGGAAAGCAGAGGCCTTCATTATTCCGTCGGTGCGGGCTTGCGCGTAACGACTCCTATCGGACCTATCCGTCTTGACTACGGTGTAGGTAAGGACGGCGGCAAGTTCCACTTCAGCTTCGGCGGTAAATTCTAGTCAACCCGCGGGGGAGACAGATGAGAAAAAAATACTCGCAGGAGTCGTCGTATCGGCCCTATGTTGGTCCGGTGCGGCGGCTGCCTCGATTCACGATGTAGACGTACGTCTTGCGTCTTCCGGTGCACCTGTACCGCCTTTGGCGGCTAAGCGAATTTCCGCCAGCATCGAAACGGTAGGCCGCAGGGTTTTTACTGGATAGAGATGACGGTGAAGTCAGTCGGAATGCGGATACATACAACCGTATGATGAATGATATTATGGATCGCGTCCTCATCGGCTATACGGTAGAGAACATGACCCTTCGGCCGGGTGAACGAACGGAGGTAGACGTTGTCGTACGACCTTGGGGAAATACGATAGAAAGCCGTTTCATTGAATCTCGACTTCGGAGCCTTGTCGCCTTTGGCTGAAAACATGGCTAAAGAGGATGTGCAGGGAGCTCAAAATTTGGTGGAAAATGTTCTCGTCGGACTTCCGGAAGATGCCCTCGATTGGGCCAGCGGAGCCGTAAAGGACGTGCTTGAAAGCGAATTGGAACGGCAGATTCCCGAGTTTTATCCCCACGTGATTATTACGCCCGGAAAGACGGCGAAGGTAGACGTATACTTTTTGCCGAAACTTCCCGTTGTGCGTAATGTAAACGTAAAGGTAGAGACGGAAAACATTCCGCGAGTCGTTTTTTACGATACACGAAAGCATATGGAAACGCGCTACGCAGGCCTTCAAGGCCTGCCTGTTGCGTTTATTCGGCGTCATGAAAAAGACATACAGGGAGATGTGAGCCGTACCGTTTCCGAACAATGGGTTGTAGAAAAGTACAAATTGCGAGTAGAGCCGCAATTAACAGTAGGCGAGAATTTGGATATTCGCTTGAAATCGCTTACCGATTTTTACGATATTCAGGCTTCGGCGTACATCGATATGCGTCGTAACGGCGACAAGCGTCGCGGTAAGAAGGACGAAGATACGGTTGCAAAAGTTCACATGGGCAGAAAGTTCGGCTCAGGACATGAGCTTTTCGGAGAAGTCGAATTCAAACCGTCTACGTTGAAATGGAATCTGATTCCCGGCTATTTCTATCGCTTTTCGGACAAGACATCCCTGGGTTATCAGTTTGAGACTGAAGACAAGAGTCACCACCTGTGGCTGAAGCAAAAGCTGGCAGGTAGGTGGAGCTTGCGCTTTGATTGGGATATATCGAATCATGATGAAGAATTGGGAATTAACTATAGACTACACGACTATGTAGGCTTAGAATATATTGTGTCGGAACACGACCAGTGGCTCCGAGTTATAGGTTATTTGTAAAGGAGTAATTTGACTATGATGGCAGAAATGGGTAAGAAAAAGAATGTAAAGATTTTCTCGGCTGCAGTAGCCGTAATTTTTGTCCTCTCCGTAGCGGCTATGGCTGTTATGCAGACGGGCAACCCGGTCAGTGCCGCACCGTCCAGCAATATCGGTGTTGTCGACACGAGCAAGGTATTTGCACCGGATAATGAAGCAATTGTAAACGCACAGAAAGAATTACAAACGGCTTCCCAGGATATGCAGAAGCAGTTTGAAGAACAGTCCGCCAATATGTCGGACGAAGAAAAAGCTCAACTCTTCCAAAGATGCAAGGCGAAATGTCCGATAAGCAGGAAGCTATTCAAAAGGGCTTAAAAGACAAATTGGAAACAGCCGTAGGCAGCGTCGCTTCGACTAAGGGCTTGAGCCTTGTTGTCGATAAGAGCGTAGTCCTCTACGGCGGTCAAGACATTACGGACCAGGTAGCTAAACAATTATCGTCCAAGTAATGTCGATGGATAAAAATAAACGCAACGTGGCGGCAGGCGGAGCCATCGTCCTTTTAGTGTTGTGCCTTTTGGCGGGTATCTATGCTTGGAAACACAAGACACCTGATGAATCGGCGACACAGGGACCGGTATATGCCTATGCCGATACGGAGCATATTATGATGAGCCATCCCGATTACGCCGTCTATCACCGGTTGGAGCTGGAGTATAATGCCATGGTAGCACAGTACCAGTTCGAACAGTGGCATTACACGCAGCAAGCCGGAAAAGACGGACAAGTTCTGCAAAAAGCTCAGTCTATGAGCCTCATGGGTGCGGCTGCGGCGGAAGAAGAACTGAAGGCCAAGGCGGCGTTGAAAGAGGCGGACTTAAACAGTGCATTGCAGCAAAAGTACGAGTCCTTGTTAAAGGAAAAAGAGCAGCGCCTTCCGTCTCTAAACGATGCGGATCGGTTGAAGGCCGTCAATTTACAGCTTCAACTAAATACACTGGCCATGACGAAGGAACAGAGAGAAACGGCCAGAAATGAGTTGATTGCCCTGCTCCGTAAAAACGGCGGTACCGATTCGGCACGGGCCGTTGCGGAAGCGGAAGCCGAAATGGCTCCTTATAAAGAAAAGGCTAAAAAAGAGTTACAAGACTATGTAGAAGCCCAACGGGCAGAGTTGCAAAGTCGTCAGGATACGAACGATAACTTGTTAAAGACTCAATTGGCAGGACTTCAAAATACACCGGACCCGGCGATTTGGAATGATGAATGGAAGTCCAAGCTTGATGCGAAAAAGCAGGAAATGGATGACGAAAAGGCAAAAATTATGGATGATATTCGCCATTGCGCCGCACGAGTGGCACAAGAGCAGGGAATTGACATGATTTTCAGCGATTATGTAGGCATCGGTACGGCAGAAGACGTGACTGATGATATTATTGCCAAGCTGGCATAACAGGGAGGCCCGAAGAATGAAAGGTGCAAAGAAAAAACTTACGGCCCTGATTCTTACCGTTTTGACGGCAGGAATTTTGGCAGGTTGCGGCAGTGCCGACAAAGGTCGGTGTTGTCGATACACAGAGAGTGCAAAAAGAAGCACCCCTGGCTAAGCAGTATGTAGAAAAACACGAACAGAAGGTTCAGGAAATCAATAAAAAGTTGGCAGAAGAAAAACTGTCCATGAGTGATGAAGACTTCCAAAAGGAACAGCAGAAACAAAAGCAGGAGCTGGATATTTACAGTGCCGGCCTGCAACGTCAATTTAAGTCCGATTTGGATCAGAAGTTGGCGGAAATTGCTAAAGATAAGGAAGTCGGCATTATTGTCGATAAAAGAGCCGTACCTAACGGCGGTATCGACGTGACGGACGAAGTAATTGCGAAATTACAATAAAGAGGTGTGTTAGTGTGAAAAAGACGGTAAAAGAGTTGGCACAATTTTTAGGCGGCACGGTTATAGGCGATGAAAATCGGGAGATTTCCGATGTCAAAGGATTGGCCGAAGCCGGGAGCGACGACATTTCTTTTGCCGTCGAACCGTATACGGAATACTTACCTCAGGTTCATGCCGGGGCTGTTATTACGGAGAAAGAATATCCGGCAGGAGATAACACCCTTGTTCTTGTGGAAAATCCCCGTCTGGCTTTTTCCAAGTTGTTGGAACTCTTTCATCCCAGACAGAGTGTGAAACAGGGCATTCATCCCACGGCGGTTGTCGATGAGAGTGCAACCATCGGCGAAAATACGGCCGTTATGGCTTATGCGGTTATCGGTAAAAACGTACGTATCGGCGCAGGCAGTGTTATTTATCCCTATGTGTTTATCGGTGATAATGTGACCATCGGTGCCAATGCGGCTATTTATCCCGGTGCCGTGATTATGGAAAACACGGTTATGGGTGATAATGCGGTTATTCGGGCCCATGCGGTCATCGGCGGTGAAGGTTTCGGCTTTGCCACCAAAGACGGCAAGCACACGCGCATTCCCCAAATCGGCAATGTTACTATCGGTGATGACGTGGAAATCGGTGCCTGCACGACTATTGATAACGGCACCTTAGGCAGCACGAAGGTCGGTCGAGGTACGAAATAGACAACCTCGTCCATTTGGGACACAATGTGGAAATCGGTGAAGACTGCTTCGTCATTGCACAGACAGGCATTGCCGGCAGTACAAAGGTGGGAAATCACGTTATCTTTGCCGGCCAGACCGGTTGTACGGGACATATTACCATCGGGGATAACGTTACCTTTGCCGGTAAGTCCGGCATTGTAGGCAATGTGGCCAGCAATACGGTAAATGCCGGCTTCCCGGCACGTCCTCACATTGAATGGAGCCGTACACAGGTATATATTAAAAAACTCCCCGATTTGGCAAAGACCGTCAAAGCTTTGGAAAAACGGATTGCCGAACTGGAAGAAAAAAAGTAAGAGGTTTGTATGTACCGATTCATGAAAATCCTCAGCTTCCTCATCTGTCATCTGCCCGTCAGTTGGCAACAGGCTTTAGGACGAGGACTGGGTATCTTTTTCTGGACCTTTGTGCCCAAGCGGCGCAAGGTATTGGCACAAAAACAAATATTGGATTGTAAACTCACCGATTCACCGACAGAGGCCATGGCCATTGCCAAAGCGAGCAGCCTGCGATTCGGGCCTATGATTGTCGAAGTCTTGACCTATCCGAATTTGGTAAAAAAAGGGTTTTTTGAAAAATTTACCGTTACGGGCAAAGAATATTTGGACCTATTGAAAGAAAGCGGTGAAGGTGCCGTTCTCATGGCATCTCATGCAGGTAATTGGGAACTTCTAGGTGCTTGGTTGGCTATGAGTGACTATCCGGTTATTTCCGTAGCTCAGCAGCAAAGTAGCGGATCCGATGAATTTATTAACGAATATCGGACGATGATGAAGCAGCACGTAACCTATAAAACGGGCATTCGAGACATGCTTCGCTTTCTGGGGGAAGGTAAATATATCGGCCTTCTCATGGACCAGGACCCGGGCTATACGGGACTTAATGTAAAACTCTTCGGCAGAGACACGTTGACGGCCGACGGACCGGCCAAGATGGCGGCTATGAAGAACTACGGCATTTATCCCGTATTCATTCACGAAGACCGCCCTTACCACCATCACATTGAAATACAGGCTCCCCTTTACGTCTTTGCAGAAGGAGAGACCCTTTCAAAAGAAGAAAAGAAACAGCGTATTTATGAAGTAACACAGAAACTCAACGATATTTTTAGAAGCTCATATTCGTAAATATCCGAGTGACTGGTTCTGGTTACACAACCGCTGGAAGTGGACGAACCGCCTGGCGGAAAAAGAAAAGGCGGAAGAAAATAAATAGAAAACAAAAGGCACCGAGAGGCGAAAAAGATCCTCTGCGGTGCCTTTCTTTTGTCATATGCATGCAAAAAAACGGAGTCTCTCACACGAGCGACTCCGTTTATCGGTATAAATTACTGGTTGTTTTTCTACGATGCAAGCCGTGCCTTGGCCGCCGCCGATGCACAGTGTTGCCAAGCCGTATTTTGCCTTCTTTTCTTTGAGGCCGTAGAGCAAGGTAACGAGGATACGAGCACCGGATGCTCCGATAGGATGACCGAGGGCAATAGCACCGCCGTGGATGTTGACCTTCGACATATCGAAGCCCAATTCCTTGCAGCAGTATGCAGCTTGTGCAGCAAATGCTTCGTTTGCTTCCACGAGGTCCATGTCTGCGCCTGTGAGGCCTGCTTTTTCCAGAGCTTTACGAGACGAGGGAACAGGGCCTGTACCCATGATAGCGGGATCAACGCCTGCAGATGCATAGCTCTTAATCGTAGCGAGCGGTTTGATACCCAATTCTTTAGCTTTGTCAGCGGACATAACAACGAATGCGGCCGCACCGTCGTTAATACCCGAAGCATTGCCGGCCGTAACCGTGCCGCCGTCGCGTTTGAAAGCGGGTTTTAATTTGCCCAAGCCTTCAGCCGTAACGCCTTCACGCGGGAATTCATCCGTATCGACAACGATGTCGCCCTTTTTGCCGTGAATAACGACAGGAACGATTTGATCTTTGAATGCACCGGCTTTAATAGCTTCAACAGCTTTAGCCTGAGAGGATGCAGCCAATTCGTCCTGAACTTCGCGAGTAACGCCGAATTTTTCAGCAACGTTTTCAGCCGTAATACCCATATGGTAGTTGTTGAATGCGTCCCACAAGCCGTCTTTGATCATTTCATCAACGAGCTTGCCGTCGCCCATACGATAGCCCCAACGAGCTTTTTGTACGAGATAGGGTGCCTGAGACATGTTTTCCATGCCGCCTGCAACGATAACGTCGGCATCGCCGGCTTTAATAATCTGTGCTGCCAAAGATACGCAACGCAGACCGGAACCGCAGACTTTGTTGATTGTCATAGCCGGAGTTTCAACAGGCATGCCTGCTTTAATCATAGCCTGACGAGCAGGATTCTGGCCGAGGCCGGATTGTAATACGTTACCCATTACGACTTCGTCTACTGCGTCCTTAGCAATGCCGGCACGTTTGATTGCTTCTTCAATAACTACGGCGCCCAAGTCTACAGCCGGAACGTCTTTGAATGCACCGCCGTATTTACCGATAGCCGTACGGCAAGCACTTACGATTACTACATCTTTCATGAATACCACCCTTTCTCAACTCGTTTATAGTGAATGTAAAAATCATTATAACCGCGAAGACGGAAAGCATGCACGATATACTCGTAAAATATATCGTTACTGTTTTCACAATCTCCATGTCTATATAGTATATTTTTTTACTCATAAATACAAGGGGTAAAAGGAAAAAAGTTATACTTTCTAGCTATTGAGAGTGAAGGAACAGTAACTATAGGGTATACATGAGGAACAATAAAGCGGTTAACGGTTATGAACACAGCAGATTGTCAGGACTTGAGTAGAGCATATAAAAAAGAGACATTCCTTTTAAAGGAATGTCTCTTTTACGTGTTACTGTTTTAATTAGAACAGGTTCGAAATGAAACCGAAGCTGAAAAGTACGGCAACAGAAACCATCAGTTTCATATTTTCGTTCATCGAAGTCATATCGCCCGCCTCCTTTTATTTATGAAATACAGGGTATTAATGTAATAAGGTAAAGATTGAAATGCTATAAAAGTATGTTCTTATTTGAACTTTCTTTTCTTGTCTTAATAATACTCTCTTAAAAAAATAATGCAATAGCCTAAAAAGTTATGGAGGCGGGGTGCATATGATAAATACTCATGATTCAGAGTATTAGTAAAAAAATATAGTGAAAAATAAGACTAAAAAAACAGAGATGGAAGAAGAAAAATTAGTAGGTAAACTTAAGAATTTAAATATAAAAATAAAAGAAAAAAACTTTAAAAATTTTCATTTACATCTTTAAATATCAAAGATAAGGTAAAATCATAAGACCTGAAAGGTCACAACAAGACTCGTAAATATACGGGAAAGAGGCGATTGAGTCTATAGGGCGACTTATCTCGACAGTATCTGCAGATACACGTATAATATGAAACATAAAAAGAGGAGGTAGGTCATGTCTTTTATAAATAAGTTCATCGGTACGACGAGTCTTCAGCCCGTAGATACCAAAATATATGACGAGGCTTTAGTCTTATTTAATAATGCAAAGGCTCAGAATGAATTATTGGACGGGCATTTAAAATCTACCGTAGTTCAAGGTTCCGACGTGGACGTTTTGCCTGAAGCAGTCGGCCGTTTCGGTTTCGATAAGACTTCCCCCGTTCCGGTAAACGGTCTTTTCGGGGCTTGGTCCTATTTATCCCGATTACGCTCACTGACGACAGGTGGGCCCGTTTATTTTCATCTTGATGAAATAAAAGACGGGGCGGCGTGCTGAAGTTATTAACAGAAGCGGCAGACAGGCCTTTTACCTCTGGTTCGACTTGTATCATCCTCGTCAGTCTCGCGACGTTCCGGAAGGCTATATTCTGGAGAGGGAAGCCGTTTTCCCGCGAGGAATTACATATCATGACGACGACTTTCCTAAGAATCTGTATAAAAAAATTCGCAAGGAAGCCAAAAAAAGATTGAATCTTGAGGTATTCGACAAGGAAGCCAAATATATCGATACGGAAGAAGCCTCTCGCAGTTTAGAGGCTTTACGGGAAAAGAGGTAACTTATGAAAGGAGCTTTTGCGTCCGTTCGCATGGATGAAAATCATCCGCACTGGCAATATGCTTCGGCCCGTGCCGGCAAACTGTACAGTCGCAGCGGCGATTTTCGTACGGAATTCGGTCGCGACTATACGCGTATTATCCATTCTCTGGCTTACAGCCGTTTAAAACATAAGACTCAAGTGTTTTTTACGACGAAGAACGATCATATATCGACGCGTATCGACCATGTCAATCAGGTCAATTCCGTGAGTAATACCATCGGCGTTTATTTGGGGTTAAATACGGAGCTTATCAGTGCCATTGCTTTGGGTCATGATTTGGGGCATTCACCCTTCGGGCACTTGGGCGAGCGGATCTTGCAGAAAATCAGTCATGACGAGGCGGGGCAGCGCTTTTGGCATGAACAGCAGGGCCTGCATGTAGTAGACTCCATTGAAACTCTGTTGGATCCGACGGGAAAGACACAAAATCTCATGCTTACCTATGCGGTCAGAGACGGTATTATCAGTCATTGCGGTGAAGTGCGGTCGACGGTGATAAGACCCCGTGAAGAAGCCATGGACTTAAACGACATTGAGCGCCCCAGTCAGTATGCTCCCTACACGTGGGAAGGATGTGTCGTAAAAATTGCCGATAAAATCGCATACTTGGGTAGAGATATTGAAGATGCCGTACGCCTCGGTATTTTGAAAGAAGACGGCAAGCCCTTACAGGACTTGTTAAAAGAACTGAACAGTTACAGCAAGGAGCCTATTCAGTCGGTGACGAATACGTCCATTATGTATCCTCTTATTACGGATATTTGCCGCGAAAGTTCTCCCGAAGCGGGTTTGGTTCTGTCGCAGTCGCATATTAATATGATGGATGCGGTCATGCGATTCAATTACGCACACATTTATAAGAATAAGAGGCTGGAAGTGTATCATGCTTATGCGCGCCTCATTCTCGAATCGGTGTATAAGCTTTTGCGCGAGTGTTATGACGGCACGGAAACGATGAACAATATCCGAATTCTTGCCAAAGATTATCCCACCTTGGGGCGACATTTTGAAAAGCGTATGAAAAAGTTCTCCGACTCGGGTCGTCTCGAAGCGGATCCCGACGAATACGGTAACAAGGTGATTTACCGAATTTCGGATAGCGAAGCTGATTATAAGAAGGCGTGCATCGACTATATTGCCGGTATGACGGATACCTATGCCGAAAAGATTTTCGGTGAAATGACGACCTTTTAACCGTTCCGGAATATTTCCGGTCATGGCGGTTTGGGCCTTGACAGGGTATCGGAGCTGTGAGTATAATATGTTGTGTTACAGATTAAGCAGAAGCCGTCCGCTTCTCACCTTACAAGACGCACAGTTACTAAGGTTATATGTCGGTCATATATGAGCGGGCAGCTATGCTGTTCGCTCTTTTTTTGCGGAGGTGAAAGATTATTAGTAAAGAATTGCGTATCAACGATCAAATCAGAGCTAAGGAAGTACGTTTGGTAAGCGATACGAATGAACAGCTCGGTGTTATGTCTTTGCGCTCTGCACGTCAGATTGCGGAAGAACGGCACTTGGACCTGGTTGAAATTGCAGCCAATGCCAAACCGCCCGTTTGCCGTATTATGAACTACGGGAAGTACCGGTATGAACAACAGAAACGGGAAAAGGAAGCAAAGAAAAAACAAAAGGTCCTGACGTTGAAGGAAGTAAAATTACGTCCCAACATTGAAGACCATGACTTTTACGTCAAAATGAAAGCGGCACAACGTTTTCTCGATGAAGGCAGTAAGGTCAAGGTTACGATTATGTTCAGAGGCCGCGAAATGAGCCATCCCGAATTGGGTGAAAAGTTGCTTATTCGCTTTGCCGATGAGTTGAAAGAAGTCGCTCATGTTGAAAAGGCACCTAAGATAGAAGGCAGAAACATGACTATGGTCATAGCTGTCAATAAGGCGAAGTAAGAGGAGGAAATTATATCATGGGTAAATTAAAAACCCGCAGCGCTGCGGCAAAAAGATTCAGTGTAACAGGTTCGGGCAAGTTTAAAAGAGCAAAAGCTTATAAGAGCCATATTTTGGAAAAGAAATCTCCGAAACGTAAACGTAATCTGCGTAAAGCCGCTCTCGTTGCTAAGAGCTATTCGGATGCGGTTCGCAAGATGTGCCCCTTCATTTAATACGTTATTACACTTAAGAGATTGGGAGGAATTATATAATGGCTAGAATTAAAGTCGGTGTTACAGCACACGCTCGTCATAAAAAAATCATTAAAATGGCAAAAGGCTATCGCGGTACGCGTAGCCGTCTCTTCAAAAAGGCTAACGAAAGCGTAATGAAGGCTCTCTTCTACGCTCGTCGTGACCGTCGTCAGAAGAAACGTGAATTCCGTAAATTGTGGATTGCCCGCATCAATGCGGCAACTCGTGCAAACGGCATGAGCTACAGCCGTTTCATCAACGGCTTGACGAAAGCAGGCGTTGAAGTAAACCGCTAAATGTTGGCAGACTTGGCTGTTAACGATGCAGCCGCTTTTGCTAAGTTGGTTGAAGTAGCGAAAGCTCAGTAAGATAAGGAAAAGCCGCTCATATATGAGCGGCTTTTTTGTTTAGGCTTTATCGCAAAGAAAGAAGTCTTCCCAATCGGTCGGAAGGAGACGGTCGCGTCGCATAATGCAGTACGAGTCGATTTTAGGCGGTGCGAAATCGAGAAGGGGAATAATGCGAATGCCTGTGGAGACTGCCGGATCCTGTAACAGGCCGGCCGGCAGAAAGGTATAGCCCAGACCCTCGCGAACATAGGCGGGAAGCTTAGTGCTGTTGTCGATTTCCAGGCGGAAGCGATGGTGTTTGGGGAAGAGATCGCGAATGTACAGACCCAACCCTTGAAGGGCAAAGTTGGAGAAGAGGTAGTCGATTTCGGGAAGATTTTCTTTGGAAATTCCGTCGGCCCAGGTTGTGTCATCGGCAGTACAGACGAGGCAGAGATCTTCACTGTAATAAGGACGGCACCAGTAACCGTCTCCGTAAAAGGAAACGAAGGAAAAGACCATATCCAGGTTCCCTTTTTTTAAAGACTCGATCATCTCCGTCGTATGACCGATGTTTAATATAATCGTGCTTAAAGGCTTGGCTTTCATCCACTTTTTCAGAGCGTGCTGAAGGCGGCATTCGTAAATAGTGTTGGTCGTACCGATACGCAGACGTTCGTCGGGCGAAAGAGAAGAGCGGACTGTTTGTAAAGGCCGTTGTTTCCAAATCGACGAGTTGTTTCGCATAGTCTAAAAACTGCAACCCCGCCTCGGTCAGCTCAATCTGCTTATGTTTGCGTGTAAAAAGAGGGCTTTGCCGATTTCACTCTCCAAGTCGACAATTCGGTTTGTTACCGTTGATTGGGCAATGAAAAGGTGTTCCGCCGTTTTGGTAAAGTTTTTAATTTGGGCGGCGGCAATAAAGGTACGCAGTGTTTCCGTATTCATAAACTTTCTCCAAGTATCTGAAAAAAACAAATCGATTCAATCGAATTCATCTATTTTACAAATTATTTTTTCTTATTATATAATAAGGCGGTAAAAGAGACAATTATCGTACAGTAAGTTCAGTACTGCTCGTCAGTACGGAAAACGGAGTGACAGTGATGAATGAGAAAAAAGTGCCTTTTACGGAAGGCGAAATTCGTGAAATTATTAAAACCTATCCGACACCCTTTCATATTTACGATGAAGAAGCCATAAGAGCTAACGTTCGCAAGCTTATCAAGGCTTTTGACTGGGCGAAGGATTTTAAAGAATATTTTGCCGTAAAGGCAACGCCCAATCCGTATATTATGAAAATCCTCAAAGCCGAAGGCGTCGGTGCCGATTGCAGCTCTTTACCGGAACTGTTGTTGTGCGAAAAAGTCGGTATTTCGGGCGACGACATTATCTTTTCGTCCAACGATACGCCCTATCAAGAATTTGCCAAGGCCATGGAATTAGGGGCCATTATTAATATTGACGACATTACGATGATCGACTTCCTCGAAGCGAACGGTCCCATTCCCGACCGTATTTGCATGCGTTATAATCCCGGCCCCTTATTAAAAAGACGGCAATGATATTATCGGAACGCCGGAAGAATCGAAGTACGGGCTTACGCGCGATCAGATTTTTTTGAAGCCATGGCTATTTTTAAAAGCAAAAGGGTGTAAAAACGCTTCGGTCTTCATACCATGGTCGTATCCAATGAACTCAACGCCAACGGCTTGATTAATACGGCAAAGATGATGTTTGAATTGGCTGTAGAGGTCAAAGAACGCCTCGGCATTTATATTGATTTTATCGATTTCGGCGGCGGTATCGGCTACCCTATCGCCCGGAAGAAAGTTTTGTCGACTATGATGTATTGAGTGCCGGCATTAAGGATCAGTTTGAAAAGATTATGGTTCCTAACGGACTGGATGATATTCGCCTCTCCTTTGAATGCGGACGTGCCATTACGGGTCCTTACGGTTATTTGGTAACGACAGCTATTCACCATAAGGATATTTGGAAACATTACATCGGTACGGATGCTTCCATGGCCAACCTCATGCGTCCCGGCATGTACGGAGCCTATCACCACCTGACCGTTCTGGGAAAAGAAGAGGCACCGGCCGATCACGTATATGACGTAACGGGATCCCTTTGCGAAAACTGCGATAAATTCGCTGTCGATCGCCCCTTGCCCGAGATTAAGGACGGCGATATTCTCGTCATCCATGACACGGGCGCTCACGGTCATTCTATGGGCTTTAACTACAACGGCAAACTTCGTTCGGCGGAATTGCTCATGCATAAGGACCATAGTGTTACGCAAATTCGTCGTGCCGAAACGGTTGACGACCTCTTTGCGACCTTGGATTTTTCCGATTTATAAGAACTGCATTATCACTCGAAGGCGTTCCCGCAGGAACGCCTTTTTTGTTTGGCTTGGACCTTCCCTTCATGGTAGTATGTAAGAAAAGGAGAGATGAGTATGTTCCATGCCTTTGAAGCGGTTACGACTTTTCATCTGTTTGCACTCGTCGTCATTGGCGCAGGCGGAGCTTATGCGTGCCGAAAGGGTAGCGTATCGGTGCGGGCCGTCGTTTTACACAATTTAATTTGTCTTTTGTGGTGTCTCAGTGTGACCTTGTATGCCTCGGAAGGGATCGGTCTTTGGGCGGGATTGTTTGTTGCAAGCCTCTTTTTGACTCATGCCATCTTCGGTAAAAAGGGCGGTTACGGGCAGTTGCAGCGGCGTGTTCCAGTTACGGGCGGGATTTTTCGTCCGTATGTAGCGACGGCCTTTGTCCTGTCTTTTTTGCAACTGGCCTTGTACTTTGTACCGACTTTGAGATATTTATGGATTACGTCTCTTGTCAGCCCCGTCGTGGGCGGGATGTTGGCAGGTGTCGTTTTTTCGTACTCGGACCGGGTCGTCAAGAGCGAAAAGAAGGGCTGAGAACTCTTGCTCGTATGCCGTAAAAACGCCTGTATGACGGCCTTTGTCATTGACAGAAGCCCCTGATTATTGGTACAATACAACATGTATTTTCTATCATTCATACTGCGAGGAGATGCGACATGAGAATGAGATTTCGAAAGATAAATTTACATACCTTCTATTGTCGTGCCTGCAGTGTATCTTAGTGCTATAATCCCGCCGAAGGCGTATGCCTTCTGCCGGGATTTATTTATTTTCTACAGGAGGAAGTTATGAAGAAAAATTGGCTTGTTGATGGGTAGCGATTCGGATTTGCCCGTTATGCAAAAAGCATTGGATATTTTTAAGGAATTCGGCGTTCCTTATGAAGCCGTATTGGCTTCGGCACATCGTACGCCCGCAGCTGTTAAAGAATTTGCCGAAACAGCGGAAGAACGCGGCATAGGGTGCCTCATTGCCGGTGCGGGAATGGCGGCTCATTTAGCCGGTGTTGTCGCGTCCTTTACGACGCTGCCCGTCATCGGGTTCCTCTTGAAGGCGGCAGCATGCGCGGTATGGATGCCCTTTTGTCGACAGTACAAATGCCGTCGGGTATGCCCGTGGCGACAGTAGCCGTAAACGGAGCGAAGAATGCGGCTCTCTTGGCTATTCAAATTCTGGCGGTAGGCGATGCTCAACTGGCCGGTAAATACAAAGGCCTATCGTGCGGATATGACGGCTCAGGTAGAAGCGAAGAACGTAAATTTACAAAAAGCAACTCAATCAGGCGTAGAATCAATCAGGAGGAACTATGCAATACGATTCGGTATGGGATAAACTTCATGAAGAATGCGGTGTCTTTCGGCATTTACGATAAAGAAGCGGACATTCCCCGTTATGTATACTGAGGGGCTTTTTGCCTTACAGCATCGCGGACAGGAAAGCGGCGGTATTGCTCTGACGGACGGCACGGATATTCACAATCATCGCGGCATGGGCCTAATCAGCTCGGTCTTTGAAAAGGAACTGCCTGCCAATGAAGGCGGTCCCATCGGCATCGGTCACGTGCGCTATTCGACAACGGGCTCCAACAATCCCCGTAACATTCAACCCTTGGCCGTGTACACCTCGATGGGGAAATCGCGTTGGCACATAACGGCAATTTGACCAATGCCCGGGAACTGCGTACGCGCCTTGAAGATGACGGGGCGACGTTCCAGACAACGATGGACAGCGAAGTTATCGTCAACCTCATCAGCCGTAGCAGAAAGCCGACTATTGAAGAACGAATTATTGACAGCATGACTCAAATTAAGGGGGCTTTCTCCCTTGTCTTAATGACCAATAAAAAGCTTTACGGGGCTCGTGATCCTTTGGGTTTTCGTCCTTTGTGTATCGGTCGTACGGAAACGAGCGGCTATGTTATCGCTTCGGAAACGTGTGCTCTCGATGCTATCGGAGCTACTTTTGTGCGTGACGTCAAGCCCGGTGAATTTATCGAAATCGGAGCGGACGGCTTGAAGTCTACCATGTATGCGGAAGCGGAACGTAAACAAGTCTGTTCGTTCGAATACATTTATTTTGCCCGTCCCGACAGCATCATGGACGGACAGGATGTGTACCAGGCCCGTTTGGCTATGGGGCGGGAAATGTGGAATGAAACGCATTACGATGCGGACCTCGTCATTTCCGTTCCCGACAGCGGTACGACGGCGGCTCTCGGCTATTCCATGGCCTCGGGCATTCCCTTTAACTTCGGCCTCATTAAGAATCGCTATATGGGCCGTACCTTTATTAAACCGGATCAGAAGCAACGTGAACTGGCCGTTCGTATGAAGCTGAACGTCGTCAAGTCCGTTGTTAAGGGCAAGCGAATCGTCATGGTTGACGATTCCATCGTCCGCGGCACGACGAGCGGTATTATTTGCAGACTGTTGCGTGAAGCCGGTGCTAAAGAAGTGTACATGTGCGTATCGGCACCGCCTGTTAAATACTCCTGTTTCTACGGCATCGATACGTCGGTTCGCAAGGAACTCATTGCTTCCGACTTGTCGGTTGAAGAGATCCGCAAGTATATAGGCGTCGACAAGTTACACTTCATTTCCTTTGACGGATTGGCCAAGGCCATGCCCGAAATTCCCCGAAGGAAAATATGTGTCTGGCTTGCTTTAATAACGATTATCCCACGGAAATTCCCGCCAATGAGGAAGGAGAAAAATATGCACTCGAAGGAAAATGCTAAGGAAAGTTTGACCTATGCCGCAGCCGGGGTAGACATCGATGCCGGTAACAAAGCGGTTGAATTGATGAAGGATTCGGTCAAGGCCACATACAGACCGGAAGTGCTGGGTGATTTAGGCGGTTTCGGCGGCCTTTTCTCCTTAATGAACAGTTCCGTAAAAAATCCCGTTCTCGTCAGCGGTACGGACGGAGTAGGTACGAAACTGCGCCTGGCCATTATGATGGATAAGCACGATACGGTCGGTCAGGACTGTGTAGCCATGTCCATTAACGACATTCTCGTCCAGGGTGCGGAACCTCTCTTTTTCCTCGATTATATTGCCGTAGGTAAGCTCAATCCCGAACAGGTAGCATCTATCGTCAAGGGCGTGGCTCAGGCATGCAGCGAATCGGGATGCGCTCTCTTAGGCGGTGAAACGGCTGAAATGGCCGGCTTTTACGGCGACGGCGACTACGACTTGGCCGGTTTCGGTGTCGGCTTGGCAGACCGTGAAAAGCTGATTACGGGAGAAACCATTAAAGAGGGCGATGTTCTCATCGGCTTGCCGTCGACAGGCGTTCATTCCAACGGATTTTCCTTAGTTCGTAAAATAGTTTTCGATCGTATGAAGATGAAGCTTACGGACTATGTAGAAGAATTGGGTATGTCCATCGGCGAATGCCTTCTGACACCGACACGTCTTTACCCGCGGCCGTGTTTGCCCGTTATTCGGGAATTTGATGTAAAAGGCATGGTACATATTACAGGCGGCGGTTTCTACGAAAACATTCCTCGTGTTCTGCCTAAAGGCATCGGGGTGGAAGTAGACGTTACGACATGGCCGCAGCTGCCCGTCTTCGGCTTATTGCAGAAGTGGGGTAACGTGGACTGGCCGGAAATGTACAGAACTTTCAACATGGGTATCGGCATGATTATGATTGTCGACAAGGACGACGCTGCGGCGGTTATGAAGAACCTGGAAGATCGTCATGAAAAGGCCTATGTTATCGGTAAGACCGTCAAGACCGACGGTGACCGTGTCGTCTTAAAGGGAGGCGTTTTTCAATGACTGAGAAGCGAATCATCGTTTTCGCTTCCGGCAGAGGTTCCAATGCAGAAGCTCTGCATGACGCCATGGAAAAGGGTGAAATCAACGGTCGTTTTGTAGCGGCCGTTTGCGACAACCCTCAGGCACCGTTCATTGAAAAGGCGCGTTCGTGGGGATTGCCCGTTATCATAGCGGACAGAAAAGTCCTTTGCGAGCCAAGGTCGAGTTTTGAACACTATATATCGGAACAAATCGCTCCGTATCAAGCGGACCTTATTTGTCTTGCCGGATTTATGCGAATTTTGAGCGGAGACTTTATCGCTCCTTATGAAAATAAAATTATTAACATTCATCCCGCCTTGCTTCCGTCCTTTAAGGGCTTACACGGACAGCGACAGGCGTGGGAAGCAGGCGTCAAGGTGGCCGGTTGTACGGTGCATTTCGTCGTCCCCGACATGGATGCGGGACCCATTATCATTCAGGAAACGGTTCCTGTAAAAGACGATGACACGGCCGATACCCTGGCGGCACGTATTCTGACAAAGGAACACCCGTCGTACGTGCGAGCCGTTGCCCTGTTTTGTGATGACAAGTTGGAAATTTCAGGTAATCGCGTACGTATTAAGGAATAAGAGGAGTGGCAGTCGTGAAAATAAAAAGAGCCTTATTGAGTGTATCCGATAAAAGAGGAATTGTAGAGTTCGGTAAAGAATTGGCCGCTATGGGTGTAGACATTATTTCTACAGGCGGTACGATGAAGGCTTTGCACGATGCAGGCGTTCCCGTTACGGCCGTACAGGATGTGACGGGCTTTCCCGAAATGATGGACGGCCGTGTAAAGACCTTGCATCCGAAAATTCACGGGGCTATTTTAGCCATGCGTGATCATGAAAGCCATGTACAGGCCATGAAAGACCACGGCATTACCCCCATCGATTTGGTAGTCGTAAACTTATATCCTTTTAGAGAAACGATTGCCAAACCGGACGTAACCTTGGCAGATGCCATTGAAAACATCGATATCGGCGGTCCCTGCATGGTACGCGCCGCCGCAAAGAATAATAAATTTGTCGCCATCGTAACCAATCCTGATATGTACGGCGAGATTACGGAACTTTTGAAAAAAGACGGCGAATTAAGCGATGCCTATCGCTTGAATTTAGCTCGCTTGGCCTTTACTCATACGGCTGAATACGATGCGGCCATTGCCGCATATTTGACGGAAGAAGTAAGAAAGGGGGATAAGGCGTAATGAAGGTGGCAGTAGTCGGCGGCGGCGGTCGTGAACACGCCCTGGTGCGTAAATTACACGAAAGCCCGTCCGTAGAAAGCCTTTATGCCTTTCCGGGAAGTGAAGCCATGTCCGACTTGGCCCGGTGCGTCCCCCTATCTGTAACGGATTTGACCGGTATTACGGACTTTGCCGTAAAAGAAGGCATCGATTTACTCGTCGTCGGTCCCGAAGTACCTTTGACACAAGGGCTGGCAGATGCGGCTGAAGCCAAAGGCATTGCCGTTTTCGGCCCCGTTAAGGCGGCGGCTCGCCTCGAAGGCTCGAAGGGCTTTGCCAAGAATTTAATGAAAAAATACGGCGTACCTACGGCGGCTTATGAAATCTTTACGGACAAAGAAGCGGCCAAGGCGTATATCGAAAAACAGGGTGCTCCTATTGTCATCAAAGCCGACGGTCTGGCAGCCGGTAAGGGTGTAGTCGTGGCACAGACGGTAAAGGATGCGACAGATGCCGTAGATGCCATGATGAAGGAACGCATTTTCGGTGAATCGGGCGGACAAATCGTCGTAGAAGAGTGTATGGTCGGTGAAGAAGCAAGCTTACTTGCTTTCGTAGACGGTAAAACCATCGTTCCCATGGTGGCGGCTCAAGACCATAAAGCGTATTTTTGACGGCGACAAGGGGCCCTAATACGGGCGGTATGGGTGCCTATGCTCCCGCTCCCGTTCTTACGGATCGATGGCGTCAAGTGGTAGAAGAAAAGATTTTGCGTCCCGTCGTCGACGGGTTGGCTAAGGAAGGCATTCCTTATAAGGGGTGCTTATATGCAGGTCTCATGCTGACGGATGAGGGACCGAAGGTAGTTGAATTTAACTGTCGTTTCGGAGATCCGGAAACGCAGGTTGTTCTGCCCTTATTGGACGGTGACTTGGCCCAAATCATGTATGACTGTGCTACCGGTCGATTGGATCCCCAAGACGTACATTGGCATAAAGGAGCGGCGTGTTGTGTCATTATGGCTTCGGCCGGCTATCCCGAATCGTCACACAAGGGGGATGTCATTGACGGATTGGATGACGTAGAAAAAGACGGTACCGTCTATGTATTTCATTCGGGCACTAAGAAAGAAGACGGAAAATTCGTTACTGCCGGCGGCCGCGTTTTGGGCGTAACGGCTTTGGGGGACTCTCTTCAGGATGCCATCAGTAAGGCCTATGCTCAGGTAGAACGGATTCATTTTGACGGCCAACAAGTTCGTCGTGATATCGGTCAAAAAGGCTTGAAACACTTGTCTTAAAAATATATAAAGCGGACTTCTTGTATATGCAGGCAGTCCGCTTTTATTACGAGAGGGCGATATGTCATGAATTACAGGACGGAAAAAGATTCATTAGGAGAAATACAGGTTCCTGCCGACAAACTTTGGGGAGCACAGACGCAGAGAAGTCTGGAAAACTTCCAAATCGGCACGGAAAAAATTCCCCAAGAACTGGTCACGGTCTTTGCTTATTTGAAAAAAGCGGCAGCCGAAACGAATAATAAGCTGGGTAACTTGGATGATGTGCGGACTCGGGCCATTGAAGCGGCTTGCGATGAAATCCTGGCGGGTCATTTGGAAGGAAACTTTCCCTTGGCCGTGTGGATGACCGGTAGCGGTACGCAATTTAATATGAATATGAATGAAGTAATTGCTAAAAAGGCTGTCCAAATAGCCGTCGCTGCGGGAGAAAGTATAACCGTTCATCCTAATGACCATGTAAATCGATCGCAGAGCTCGAACGATGTCTTTCCGACGGCCATGCATGCGGCGACGTTGTGCTTAATTGAAGACCGCCTTTTCCCCGCCATGGACCGGTTGCAGTCTCTGCTGGAAAAGAAGGCGGAAGAATATAAAGACATTGTAAAAATCGGAAGAACGCATTTACAGGATGCCACGCCCTTGACTTTAGGGCAGGAAATCAGCGGTTGGGCCCGCATGATTGAACGAAATCGGGAGATGCTCGTGCAAGGATGCGAGTTCTTGCGTGATTTGGCTGCCGGTGGAACGGCTGTGGGTACGGGCATCAACTGCCCGAATGAGTTCGGACCTCTCTTTGCTGAAGAGTTGAGTCGTCTGACGGGTAAGGTATTCAGAACGGCAAAAATAAGTTTCACTCTTTGACAAGTAAGGATGAACTCGTTGTTGCTCACGGTATGTTGAAAGCCTTGGCCTGTGATTTGATGAAGATTGCCAACGATGTGCGTTGGTTGGCATCGGGACCGCGTTGCGGCATTGGCGAACTCATTATTCCCGCTAACGAACCGGGCAGTTCCATTATGCCGTCTAAGGTCAATCCCACTCAGGCTGAAGCGGTGACTATGGTAGCCGCACAAGTTATGGGAAACGATGCGACGGTCGGCTTTGCAGCCAGTCAGGGAAACTTCGAACTCAACGTGTTCATGCCCGTTATGGCTTATAACATGATTCAATCGATTCGCCTTTTGACGGATGTTATGGATTCGTTCGGTAAGCACTGTATAAAAGGGCTTGAACCGAACAGGGAACGAATTGAAGAAAACCTGCATCGATCCTTAATCTTAGTTACGGGCCTCGTACCTCTTGTGGGGTATGATAAGGCTTGCAGCATTGCAAAAAAAGCCGCCTCCCAAGGCTTGACCTTGAAGGAAGCGGCTGTAGAGAGCGGCCTTATTACGGCTGAAGAATATGATGCACGCATGGACGTGCGTAAATTGGCCGGATTGGAATAGCCATTAAAAAAAGGAGGCTTCTCACGAAGTCTCCTTTTTTGCTATTTCAATTTGCTGTTCGCCTTTTCCGTAAAGGGAGCCGCTTCGATAATAAAGCGTTCATGAATGCCTTCACCGACGGGACCGGCTGCATCGCAGGCCGTAATCTTAAAGGTCAGTTTGCGGCGATCCTGTTCCGTAAGGACCGCCATGGCCGTTACGTCCATGCCTACGGGGGTGGCGGATGTGTGTTTAATATTCATGGAAATACCGACAGTGGCAAAGCCTTCGGGTAATTGCGAGTCAACAGCCTTTACGGCCGCATGTTCCATCAGGCCTACAAGTGCCGGTGTGGCGTACACGGGAGCCGTACCGCTGGCATAGGCAATGGCCGTATTTTTTTCAGTAACCTTTTCCGTAAGTTCGGCAGAAGATTGTTCTTTTAATGTAAAGTCCATCATAAGCCTCCTAAGTCGTATAAGATATTTTTACTATAGCACAGAGGAGAATAAATAAAAACCTTTCGAGAAAAAATAGAGATTTGGTATAATGAAACGAACGGTAATGTACACGTAATATGTAACAGGCGGTGACGACATGAGCGATATTATAGAAAAAGAGGGAGTATCTTTTGTATCCTTTCGGCTATTTGCCCCTTATAAGGACTTGACGGCAGCCGTATCGACACGGCTCGGCGGCATCAGCACGGGAGATTTTAAAAGTTTGAATATGAGTTTTTCTACGGGCGATGATAAAGAGGCCGTTAAGGAAAACAGACGACGGTATTTTAACGCCTTGGGTATATCGATAAAAGACCTGGTGGGGTGCAATCAGGTACACGGCGTGCATATTGAGCAGGTTACTAAAAAAGACTGCGGTCGCGGCGTAGAAGGCAAGGAAGACGCACTGCCCGGTTGCGACGGTTTGATTACGAATGAACCCGGCGTGGCGTTGACCATGAATTTTGCAGACTGCACGCCTTTGTTGTTTTTTGACCCTGTTCGCAAGGCTATCGGCTTGGCTCACGGCGGTTGGCGAGGGACGGCCGGTAATATTGCGGGCCTTACGGTAGAAAAAATGAAAGAAGCCTTCGGATCCGAAGCTAAAGACATTTTGGCGGCTATCGGCCCAGCCATGGGTCCTGATCGCTTTGAAGTGGGAGACGATGTTATACAGGCCTTTACGAACCTTTTCGGAAAAACGGAGGTTCCAGACCTTTATAAGCCGACGAAAGAAGGCAAGTATCTATTTAACATGTGGGAGGCCAACAGGCGACTTTTGTTGCGTGCAGGCCTTCAAAAGGATCATATCGAATGTGCCGACATATGTACTCATACCCATACGGACCTCTTTTTTTCGTATAGAAAGGAAAAGGGCAAGACGGGACGACATATGGCGGTTATGGAATTACATTAACTCTTAGAAATACGGTCATAACAATCTGTGATTATGGCCGTACTTTTTTAATGTAAAAAAACTCTTGACAACCAAAGCAAAAATTTAATAGAAATACAGTAGAAATACAAATGAACAGATATTCATACATAAAAATGAGGGGGATTTAAAAATGAAGAAGTCTTATAAAATTGAAGTCGACTGCCCGAACTGTGCAGCCAAAATGGAAACGGCGGCCAATAAGACGGAAGGTGTCAAGGAAGCCAATGTCAATTTCATGCTTTTAAAGATGAAGGTGGAATTTGAAGACGGTGCCGATCCGCAAGCCGTGATGGAAGCAGTACAACATAACTGTAAAAAAGCAACGTCTGACGGCGAAATTTTCTTGTAAGAATTTACATCGGGGGGACATGTATGCTAAGTGCCAGACAGAAGAAGGATTTAATTCGCATCTCCGTTGCCGCTGTCATTGTGATCGGTACCTCCTTTCTCGACGTGCCGAAAGCGGCTCATATTGCTTTGTACGCCGTAGCTTATCTGGTTGTAGGCTATGACATTTTACTGGAAGCTTGGGAAGGGCTTAGACACGGCAACGGCCTTGATGAATGCGTACTTATAGTTGTGGCGACCTTAGGGGCCTGGGCCATTGCTTTTTATGACGGCGAAGGTTATACGGAAGCCGTTGCGGTTATGCTCTTTTACCAAGTGGGTGAATGGTTCCAGCGATATGCCGTCAATAAGAGTCGCCGCAATATTGCAAGTCTCATGGATATTAACGCCGAATACGCCAATGTGGAACAAGTGGACGGCTCCTTGGTACAAGTGGATCCGGATGAAGTGGAAGTCGGTACGACTATTATCGTCAAGGCCGGCGAAAAAATTCCTATTGACGGAGTTATCCTTTCGGGTAACAGTAATCTCGATACGGCAGCCCTTACGGGGGAAAGTATGCCCCGTGAAGTAAAGCCCGGCGATACGGTTTTAAGCGGCTGCATCAATATTAACGGTGTCTTGCGTATTCAAACGGCTAAGGCTTTTGAAGATTCGACGGCTGCTAAAATCATGGAACTTATTGAAGAAGCAAGTTCCAAAAAATCCCGATCCGAACAGTTTATTACCCGATTTGCCCGTGTTTATACACCGACGGTTGTCGGTCTGGCAGCGGCCTTGGCACTATTACCGCCCTTGTTCGGACTCCTTACGACGGGGGAAGGTAATTGGCATATCTGGATATACCGTGCCTTGACCTTTCTTGTTATCAGTTGCCCCTGTGCGCTGGTTATCAGTGTGCCTTTGTCCTTCTTTGCCTCCATCGGCAGTGCCGGCAGGGCGGGTATTCTCATTAAGGGTTCAAATTACGTAGAACGACTGGCGGATGTAAAGACGGTTGTTTTCGATAAGACCGGTACGTTGACGCGCGGCATCTTCGGTGTTACAGCCGTTCATCCGGCTAAAGAATTTTTTTGCCGAAGCGATGCGTGAAGGAAGTCGCCCGAAGAAGAGCTCCTTCATTTGGCGGCCCATGTTGAATCCATCTCGACTCACCCCATTGCCGAATCATTGCGCCGTGCCTATAAGGCTGACGGTGACGGCTGTAAGGTGGAAGGCGGAAGAAGTTCCCGGCAAGGGAATTCGTGCATCAGTCAACAGGGAAAACCGTCTGTGTCGGCAACAGCCTCTTTATGGAATCCGTCAGGGGCCGTCGTTCCCGATTGCCGGTGTGACGGCACGATTATTCATGTAGCCGTAGACGGAGTATACGCCGGTCACGTAGCCGTTTCCGATGCTTTGAAACCGCACTCGAAAAGAGGCTGTGAAGGCATTACGTAATGAAGGTGTGAAGAAACTGGTTATGCTGACGGGCGATAGCCAGACGACGGGCGACAAGGTCGGCAAGGCATTGGAACTTGATGCCGTATACGGTAACCTCTTGCCTGCCGATAAGGTGGAACGAGCTGAAGCTTTGTTGCAAGAAACGAATGCCGCCGACGGCTTTCTGGCCTTTGTCGGAGACGGCTTGAACGACGCACCCGTCCTGGCCCGTGCCGACGTAGGTATCGCCATGGGTGCCATGGGTTCCGACGCGGCTGTAGAGGCGGCGGACGTAGTCCTCATGGATGACGACCCCTTAAAGATTTCCGTGGCCGTTAAAATTGCTCGCAAGTGCATGGCCATTGTTAAGGAAAATATTTATATAGCTATCGGCATTAAGGTCCTCGTCCTCATTTTGGGAGCCGTCGGTATTGCCAATATGTGGTTTGCCATTTTTGCCGACGTAGGCGTTATGGTCTTGGCCGTATTAAATTCCATGCGTACCCTTTTGATGAAAAAAGTACAGGCATAAGAAGATACAAACAACGGTTTGCCTTATACGGGGCGGCCGTTGTTTTCTTATATACCTCATGCCGTTGACAAACGGGGCTTCAGGACATACAATGAAACGGCATACTCTATGCGGACAGTTCGTTTGCACCATCCTGTCCTTAAATAAAACCAGGGCTGTTTTTGTTTGCGTTTTTACGTTGACCGAAAGCCCTGCTCAGAGCAGGGCTTTTTTTATGAGGTAACTATGTACTATATAAGCAGTGAAGCGACCTTTGACGGCGCTCATTTTTTAAAAAACTATGAAGGCAAGTGTCACAACCTGCACGGACACCGCTGGCTCGTACGGGCTCACGCCAAGGCGGAAGCCTTGAAAGAAACACGTCAGGAAAAGGGCATGCTGACGGATTTCGGGAACTTGAAAAAGTCCTTGAAAGAAGCTTGCGACTTTTTTGACCACGCCTTAATCTATGAAAAAGGATCGTTGAAGGACACGACCTTGGCATGTCTTGAAGAAGAAAACTTTCTCTTGCGTGAAGTATCTTTTCGACCGACGGCGGAAAATCTGTCCAAGTATTTTTATGATCTTTTAAAGAAAGATTGCCCTGAACTTTGTCGCGTAGAAGTATACGAAACGCCGACCAATAAGGCGACATACGAGGAATAATCATGCGAGTTGTCGAAAAATTTGTGAGCATTAACGGTGAAGGACAACGTGCCGGCGAATTGGCTCTCTTCATTCGCTTTCAAGGCTGTAATCTGAGCTGTACCTATTGCGATACGGCTTGGGCCAATGAAGCGGACTGTCCTTACGAGGAAGAATCGCCGCAGGAAATTGTCGACTATGCCTGCCGTGAAGGGTGACGGACATTACCCTTACGGGCGGAGAACCGCTCTTACAAGAGGGATAGATGAACTGATAGATCTCTTGTCTAAGCATGGCTTTCACGTAGAAATCGAAACAAACGGGGCCGTATCCCTTCTTCCGTTTTGCCAAAAAGCGACGACCGTCCTTTACGATGGACTATAAGTTGCCGGGCAGCGGTTGTGAAAAAAAGCCATGGTGACGGGAAACTTTCGCCATTCTTACCGAGAAGGATACGGTAAAGTTCGTCGTTTCAAGTACAGAAGACTTACAAAAAAAGCGGAAGAAATCGTAACACGCTACGATCTTGTCAATCGTTGCGCCGTATATATCAGCCCCGTCTTCGGCTCCATCGACCCGGCACAGATGGTGAGACTTTATGAAACAGAGGCGACTCAACGGGTGGAGATTGCAGCTTCAGCTCCATAAGTTTATTTGGGATCCCTGAGAAAAGAGGAGTATAAATGATGAGACAAAAAGCCATAGAAGAACATATTCGCGGCATCCTCGTCGCCTTGGGAGAAGACCCGGACAGAGAGGGCTGAAGGAAACGCCCAAGCGTGTGGCGGACATGTATGAAGAAGTCTTTGCCGGTATCGGTGAGTCGAATGACGATATTGCGGTCCCGCCTGGCCAAGACCTTTGAAGACGAAGAGCAGACTGAAGATAAGGACCGTGTCGTCGTCATGAAGGATATCGATATGTTTTTCCTTTTTGTGAGCACCACATGGCACTTATGTACGATATGAAGGCGACAGTAGCCTATATCCCCAAAGGGCGAGTTATCGGCCTGTCCAAGATTGCCAGAATTTGTGATGCCGTAGGAAAAAGACTTCAGCTCCAGGAACGAATCGGCAGAGACATTGCGGATATTATGGCCAAGGCGACGGGAAGTGACGACGTGGCCGTTATTTTGACGGCATCTCACGCCTGTGTGACGACGCGCGGTATTAAGAACCGTAGTACGCGGACAAAGACGGTGGAACTAAGGGGACGTTTTAAGATGGATGCAACCCTTCAAGTTTATTTACAATAAAGGACGATTATATGAAAACAGCAGTATTACTGAGCGGCGGTATCGACTCAACGACAGCTCTGGCACAGGCCGTAGATACGTACGGAGCTGAACATGTCATAGCCCTTTCCGTGCTCTACGGACAAAAACATAAAAAAGAACTGAATTGTGCTGAAAAAATTGCCAACTACTACGGCGTACGGCGTATCTCCTTTGATGTGACTCCCTTATTTTCATATAGTCACAACAGCCTGATGGAACATTCGGATAAGGCCGTGCCGCAAACGAGCTATGCCGAACAAATTGAAGAAACAAAGGGGCAGTCGCCCGTAAGTACTTATGTGCCCTTCAGAAACGGCATCTTTCTTTCCGCAGCCGCCGGCGTGGCTCTCAGCCTCGATTGCGAACGCGTCGTCTACGGCGCACATGCGGACGATGCGGCAGGAGCGGCCTATCCCGATTGCTCGCCGGCCTTCTTCGACGCCATGAAAACGGCTGTCTACGAGGGGACGGGCGGCGGTATTACCCTAAAAGCCCCGTTCATTCATATGAATAAAGCGGACATTGTGGCTGTAGGCCTACGCCTTCATGTACCGTACGAACTGACCTGGTCGTGCTACGAAGGGGGAGACAAGCCCTGCGGCCTCTGCGGTACCTGTAGAGACAGAGAAGCGGCCTTTGCCGCCAACGGCACGATCGATCCCTTAGTGAAAGGAAGATAAGATGGAAAAATTGACACTCTTAGGCAATCAAAACGTGACCTATGCCAACGAATACAACCCGAACATCTTGGAAGTCTTTGAAAACAAGCACCAAGACCACGACTACTTCGTTAAATTTAACTGCCCCGAATTTACGAGCCTTTGCCCCATAACGGGACAACCGGACTTTGCGACCGTCACCATTTCCTACGTACCGGATATAAAAATGGTGGAAAGCAAAAGCCTCAAACTCTACCTCTTCTCCTTCAGAAACCACGGTGCCTTCCATGAAGACTGCGTCAACATCATCATGGAAGACCTGATAACACTTATGGACCCTAAATACATTGAAGTGTGGGGAAAATTCCTGCCTCGCGGCGGCCTCTCCATCGACCCGTACTGCAACTACGGAAAAAAAGGAACTAAGTGGGAAGACGTGGCCTTTAAACGCCTGGCTGAACACGACATGTATCCGGAAAAGGTGGACAATCGGTAGATCGTGGGGATGTAGTGGGTAAATAATGTTAATATGTGAAAAGCTCTCGCCACTAGGCGAGAGCTTTTTTGATGAGGTTAAGAAAGTGGAAATGAATATCATCAAGTTATAGAAATAAAAAATAAGAAGGAACTCTGTTATAATGCAAGTGACCAAACCAACAAGATAACAGGAGACCCTTCTTATGAAACCTATTATAACCGAAGAACTGAGACTTCGTAAACGGATATGTGAATTTGCCATTAAGCATGAAAATAATGCAGAGGCGGCTCGGCGTTATCATACAAGCAGACAACAGGTGCAACGGTGGTTAAAAAGATATGACGGAACCCTAGATTCGTTGCGTCCTTTAAGCCGAAGACCGCATACACAGCCCAACCAACACACGACAGCCGAATTAGCTATAGTTCGTCAGATGAATACGCGATATCGTCACGAAGGTCTGGCTCAAGTATACGTAGAATCGTGTAAACGGGGATATACTCGTTCATATGGATCTATGTGTAGGCAAATACGTAAGCATCAGTTCACGGTAAAAAAGGTCAAGAATTTCCCAAAAAGTAAATGGAAACCGGACGTAGTATCGTATCCGGGTGAGAAGGTACAAGTGGATATAAAATATGTTCCCCCAAAATGTATCGAGAAAAACCCGAATGAGACGCAGTACTATCAGATTACGGCCATTGATGAATATTCGAGGAAACGAGTTGCGGCGATTGTTGATGAAAAAGGCGTTACCCATACGAGTAAGTTCTTGTTGACGTTGGAATCCAAGATGGGATTTAAGATAAGCACTGTACAAACAGATAATAGTAGAGAGTTTACGAATATGGGAAGCAGTGAACGAATCTGTCAGTTTGATGTGGTGGCGAAATGGCTAGAGATAGGGCATAAAACGACTCGACCGTTCTTGCCGTGGCAAAACGGCAAGGTTGAGCGTAGCCATAGAAGAGACGGAGAGGGCTTTTATAATCGTAGCTTTAGAACAATAGAAGTACTTTGCAAGGCTCATAAACGGTATATTAGCCGTTATAACAACATCGTACAACGAACACTTGGATTTAAATCACCCAATGAATTGGTGACAGAATTCTTCTTAGCTCATTCTGCATGAGTCCTTGTCACAAATGTCTTGATACACTACACAATTCCACATGAATCATTGTTGCAAATTTATTGACATCATAAGTGTTTTATTTTAAAATAAGAAAAAATTATTGATACAAAATATACACTTTTATATATTCATTATATTTACAAACATAATGAAGGTGGGGGTAGTGAATTTAATTGATAATGTCGAGGAGTAGTGGTTTATAATACGTATGTATTTATATTGATAGAAGAAGGGGGAGACACTATGTCTAAAGGAAATCCGAAGTGCCCGCGATGTGGAACCAATGAATACGTAACGCTTATTAATACTTATGCTAAAGTAGGGGGAGCTGCTGGAGCATTGGCAGGTGGAGGTGCTACAGTTGGTGGTACGGAAGCTGGGATGGCAACAGGAGCTATGATAGGATCTGCTGTCCCTGTTGTGGGCACAGTAGTGGGTGGAGCTTTGGGGGCAGTAGTGGGTGCCATTGGTGGAGCGATTTTGGGACATAAAACTGGTAAGAAGCTTGGGAAAAAGATTGATGAAAATAGAGGAAAGTATCGATGTGAAAAATGTCATACTGAGTTTGAATCTAACTAATAAAAAGTCGTAGCTGTAGGTATTAAAAAAATTCTATGATAACTGTTGGGGACCAGCATCGAATAATGCTGACTTCAACAGTTATTTTTTTGCGAGGTATAGGATATTTCGTGTTGGTTTTTGTAACGATGCAGCTAGTTTTTATCTAGCTTCATCGTTACTTCAAAGGTTCTTTTGCAAATACAAGTGGATATAAAATATGTTCCCCAAAATGTATCGAGAAAAACCCGAATGAGACGCAGTACTATCAGATTACGGCCATTGATGAATATTCGAGGAAACGAGTTGCGGCGATTGTTGATGAAAAAGGCGTTACCCATACGAGTAAGTTCTTGTTGACGTTGGAATCCAAGATGGGATTTAAGATAAGCACTGTACAAACAGATAATAGTAGAGAGTTTACGAATATGGGAAGCAGTGAACGAATCTGTCAGTTTGATGTGGTGGCGAAATGGCTAGAGATAGGGCATAAAACGACTCGACCGTTCTTGCCGTGGCAAACGGCAAGGTTGAGCGTAGCCATAGAAGAGACGGAGAGGGCTTTTATAATCGTAGCTTTAGAACAATAGAAGTACTTTGCAAGGCTCATAAACGGTATATTAGCCGTTATAACAACATCGTACAACGAACACTTGGATTTAAATCACCTAATGAATTGGTGACAGAATTCTTCTTAGCTCATTCTGCATGAGTCCTTGTCACAAATGTCTTGATACACTACAATACACTGCAATGTTATGTTAAAAATATATTGAAAAAAGCACATTTTCATGATAATATGTAGTAGAGTTTTTAAATATATTTCTGAAAAGCAGACGAACGGATAAAGGAGGTGCTTTGTGATGAAAGCTATCAAGTTGACGTGGAAGGTGAAGAAAGCTAAAAATAGTGCTCGTGTTAACCAGATGTATTGCTTCAAAAGCTGCGAAATGAATCAAAACTGATATAGAATAGCTTAATTAGTCAGTTATAAAGCTATTTATCCCTACGTAAGTATCAAAGGCATATATTTAATATGAAGGATTACGGGCACAGAATACTGAGTAGTAGCACGACTTATGTCGTGCTATTTTTACTTTTTAGGGGGAAATATGGAACCATTATTTGAAGAAATAGAAGTTGAACTGGAAATAGATTTAGCTAAAAAATTTCAATTTCCTAAGAAGATTGTGATAAAAAGATATGAAAATAAGAATCTTGTTATATATACAGAAGGTGTGTTGTGGCTTGTATTTAATGATTATGAATTAGATATTTATAAGGCGTTAAGTGATGGTCAAAGTATTCAAGATGTTTTGGATAGATTTGATAAAGAAGCTGTTATAGAGGTGGTCTCACAGATTGAAGCCAAACAGTTTGAAAATCCTATGGCCGTAGAGCCAAATGAAAAGAATATGTATATATATTTGACTAATAACTGTAATGAGCGGTGTAAGCATTGCTATATGTATGCGGGTGATATCAAAATAGAAGAGATGCCAGTAGATGTGTGGAAGGAAGTGCTATCTAATTATAATGCGTGCGGAGGACAAGGGGTAACGTTTACTGGTGGTGAGGTGACTGTTTATAAAGGATATGAAGTTCTGCTTCAACATGCACATGAATTGGGATTAAATGTTACTGTTCTTACTAATGGTGTATTGTGGGACGAAATTCCATTAAAAGATATGGAAAATACATTGATGAAGTACAAATAAGCATTGATGGTTATGATAGGGAGTCGTATTATAAGGTTCGCCAATTTGATGGATTTGATAAAGCAATCTCAACTTTAATGTTATTTAGTAAATCAGGGGTAAGAACATCTATGGCTGTAACGCCATTATATGACGGGATTATGGATTTCGTAAAAAAATTTGAGCCATTCGCAAGAAAAATAATTAAGGACTATCCGGAAATATATATTCGATTTAATTTGGAATTATTGGATGGAAGAGATATTCGGATTACGCAAGATGCCAATGAGAAGTATAGGAAAGTGATAAAAAGTTTGGTTGAACGGCTGTATCCCAACTACTATATTGAAACTTTCCCATTGAACTATGAAGGGCACATTATTCGTAAAAACTGTGGTTTTGGGGAAGTTGCAATTGCTGCTAATGGAGATGTGTTCTGGTGCAATCGCATACATGAACTAAAAAGTAGGTGGAATATTAGGACATCGAGGTTTGAAGATATTCTTAGGGCTTCTGAAAATATCAAAATATTAACCGATGTAAATCACTCATCTGCATGTAAGTACTGTGAAGTTAAGTATATTTGTGGTGGTAGTTGTAGGATGAATTATGAAGGTATATCTGATGTGGATTCGCATGAAGAGGAGTGGAACAATATCTGTCCTAGTGGAACAAAAGAAAATTTGTATAGAAAAATGATACAAAGTAATGAGTATTTTTATATAGATGTTGACGAGGATATTTAAAGTGGCAGATCTAATCATTAATGTCAATCTTGATGAGAGTCGGAAGAAGCAAAGACTATTAGTTGAAGTATACGAAGGGACAATTCTTGTTTTAAAGAGTAAACAGTTTTCAGGCCCATTAAGGAGTATTAATTTATCTTCTGTTCCTAATTCAGCGAATTTAAGTTCGGAAGAATTACAGAACATTAAAAATATATTTAATAGTCCAATGAATATACAGATTAACAAGAATCAATATTTATTTTCTTTAAAGTATTTGCCTTATTTAAAAACACTAGTCGGCTATGGATGTGTTTTTTGTAAAGATAGGCGACAAGGGCCTATGTATAAGTTGGAACAATTATTGATTAATTCTAGGAATGATAAACTTGAATATATCCATGGTTTTTTTGTGCTTCAGGAGAAAACCATACTATATGTAAATTATGAAATAGGTGACGTAGAGAATGTATATAATGACATCACGCCTCTATTTTATGTAAATATTGGTGTTGAAGACTATCAAGCCCAGCTTTTTTTTGACTATGGGCGTGACTTAATTAAAGCTGATGATAAAGAACGTTTGCTGCATGGTGAGTTGAAATATCGGGATTATGGATTTGAAGAAAATATTATATCTAGACTTAGAGTGTGTCATTGGAAAAAGTCGGTCCACGGGTATTTTGTATATTTTGGGCAAGATATCACTGCAGATATGAGTAAATTGGAAGCAAATGGGATACAGGTGTTTACAAATCAGCGAAAGCGTATTAGTATTGCTGATTTTAAAAATATTCACGTCAGTTATGGGGTGGATTGGTTTGAGATTGGAGGAATGGTAGCAGTTGGTGATGATGAAATCCCAATTGGTGAACTTGTTAATTTTAGGAAAGGAAAAGAAACATGGGTTGAATATAATGGACAGATAGTATTTTTTCCGCTAGCATTAAAGCGAATTAGGAAGAGCGTAATAGAGAAGAAAGATAAAAGCATTAGGGTTTCCAAAAAAGATATTTTTAGTGCATTGGAAGTTATAAATTTTTTAGGTGGAAAAGGGATAGAAGCTTCTAGTAAATTGTATACCTATCAGAACATACAACTTCACCTACCCAAGCCGCTTGAAATGACTTTGCGTAACTATCAAAAGGACGGTGTAAAGTGGTTGCTTTCACTGCGTAAAAATGGTTTCGGAGGTTGTTTAGCAGATGATATGGGGCTGGGGAAAACGATTCAAGCTATAGCATATTTTTCGGATAAATCTCAGGTGGGAACTAAAGCACTTATTGTCGTTCCTAAAACAATAATAGAGAATTGGAATAGAGAGTTTAAAAAGTTTGCTCCTGAAATCACTACTTATGTATATCATGGAAACAGTCGAAATCTGACAGATGCATTGGACTGTCGTGCAATAATTACAACATATGGGACGGTATTGAATGATATTGGGAAGCTGAGTAAATGTAATTTCAATCATCTCATTATCGATGAGGCTCAAAATATTAAGAACTCCAGAAGCAAGGCATATAGGGCTATAAATGCAATACGTGCTGAGACACGGATTGTAATGACGGGGACTCCACTTGAAAATAATATTCAAGAGTATTGGGGATTAATGAACATCGCTAACCCTACGGTTTGAAATACAAAGCACTAATAAGGGGGCTTACAGAGAATCAAATTGTAGAAAAAGTGAAGCGACTAACGAGCCCTTTTTTACTTAGACGCATTAAAAAGAATGTTTTAGATGATCTTCCTGAAAAAGAAGAGCAAACTATTTTTTGCTCTTTAGATGAGGGGCAAAGAAAGTTATATAAAAAGATGCTGGAGTCTATTAAGCATGAGTTTGAGCGTAAGGCCGACAGATATGAAATAAAATCTAACTCAATAGTTTTAAACGGGTTATTGTATTTACAAGAGATTTGTTGTCATCCGAAGCTGCTTCCTAAAGAATACAACGTTGAAGGATGTAACGAGTCCGCAAAACTAGAACAGTTGTTACTGATGTTAGACGAACTTTATTCATCCGGACATAAGGTTGTTGTCTTTAGTAGATTTACCCAGATGTTAAAAATTATCCGTAAGGAATTAGCGAAAAGGCATTTCAATCAGTTTTATTTGGATGGAACGGTTAGAGAGCGACAGGGTACTGTTGATGATTTCGAGCATAGTACAGAAGGCATCTTTTTAATTAGTTTAAAAGCCGGTGGTATAGGTCTTAATTTGGTTTCTGCCGATACGGTTATTATGTATGATCCATGGTGGAATCCTGCGGTTGAAAAACAGGCTGAGGATCGCATATATAGGATTGGGCAAACGAATAAAGTTACCGTGTTCAAGTTGATTGCGACAAATACGATTGAAGAAAAGGTTCAGCTCTTGCAAGAGACAAAGAAAAGATTGATTGATGATGTCGTAGAAGGGCATGATACGCCACAAAATATTACAATGGAAGACATTCGTAATTTATTATTTTAAATTCTTAGATTTTTTACTAGTATTAGGTAGTAACAAATAAACTTGCTTGGAACCGGACATAGGATGTACGGTTCTGTTTTTGTGGTTTTATAGTAAATGTTGGGGCCAGCACTAAATAGGCGCCTCTTTATTGTACGCCTATTTAGTGCACTAAAGAGGCACCGAACACAACTGTGTTCGGTGCCGAGTAATACCGTTTGTTACTTACCCCTCAATGTTTGAAAAAGAGGCGACATTTATATAAATAATGAAACAATCGGGTCAAACAGTAACGCTGATACGACTATAATGACAACGAGGGAAGCGGCTGCAGCCATAAGTAACTGAACGAATACTTTAGCCTGTTGGGTAGAGGTAAAGTTTTCTACGTTGGTCCCCATTGCGGCTAAGATTAAAGCTCCGCCTGTTGACATGGGAGAAATTCCGGCTAAGGATCCTCCGGCTCCGACGGCTGCCATTAAGGCAAGCGGTTCAACTCCACCGACTTGTGCAGCTATATCGGTACACATGGGCATCATAGTAGGATATACGACTGCCAATGCGGAACTTACCAGACTGAGTAAACCTGCCGACACGCCCATAAGAGGAATTGCCGTATTACTGGTCATAATGGAAGAAATTGCGGCGCTCAGTAACTTTATTCCTCCAACCTTATCTACGATGGTTAGTAAGACACCCACGCCTAATACCATAATAATCGTTCCCCAAGGAAGGGCTTTTAAGCATTCTCCATCGGGAGCAATGCCGAATAAGACTAAAAGCGCACTGGATATAAAAGCTGCTAAACCAATGTTGACTTTGAATACAATCATTAATACTAACATCAGTAATATGCCGCTTAAAGCAATCAGCTGTTTGGCAGCAAAGGGGCCGGGTTTTGTTACCGTTGCATTGGTCGTTGTCAATTTATATCCTTTGAAATAAATGAATACAAGGATAGATATGACAAGGGTAATGACTGTCTGACAAGCCAGTATAGCAGGCATTACATTGTCAACACCTGAAGCAGCTGCTGCACTAGTGATAACGGCGGCTTCGGGTGTAACGCTGGTCATTCGGCCTGCTATCAATCCGAATTCACTATGAGGGCTAACATAATCGGATTGTAACCTACCTTTAAAGCTGTTGTAACGGCTATAGCCGGGATGATTGCCAAAGCGGGGATGGCACCGGGGCCGACACCTGCAACAATGAATCCGGCTATGTAGATTGCAATCGGAAGAAGCCAAACTTTTTTCCCCGTAGCTGAAATTATTTTTTCAGCCAATAGGTCCAGGGCTCCTGTGGACTTTACTACAGCAAATAAGAAAGTTATGCCGACTAAGGTACAAAACATAGAGCTGCTTATACCGCTAATTAATTGTTTATCTGTTAAACCGAATATACGGACTGCAATCGCGCCGACAGCAATTGCCAAAATACCTATATTTACTTTTCGTATAAAAGCAAGAACTATAGTAACAATGAACAATACTAATGCAAGTAAATCCATCTCCATAATCGTTTCCATAATTATACCTCCGTTGTGACTAACCTAGTTGGAGCAGGGGGTGTTGACGTGTATCTGGTGACCGCTATAGTTACCGGATATAATTGTCGTTTCATATAGGGCGGTATCAAGCATCTTTTGAAAATCGATGCCAGTGTGAATGTTCATAGCGTTTAACATGAATATTAAGTCCTCGGAAGCTACATTGCCGGAGGCTCCGGGAGCAAACGGGCAACCACCGAGACCACCGACCGCAGCCTGAACTGAATTAATTCCGGCTTCAATTCCGGCTAATGTACTGACAAGCCCCATTCCTCGGGTGTCATGAATATGTAATTCGAAATGTTCATTAGGAAATTCTTTGAGTACGGCTTTGGCGGTATTTCGTACCATTAAAGGATCGGCTTGTCCTATTGTGTCGGCTAAACAGAATTGATGAATTCCCAAGTCAACACCTTTACGGATGATAGATAGTACATTATCTATAGGTGTAATGCCTTCAAAAGGACAAGTAAATGCAGTTGCTAAAGAAAGAATTATTTCCATGTCAGGTAACTCTTGGCGGATAGCGGTTAATCCTTCTAAAGACTCGGAAACAGTACGATTTATATTTGCTTTATTATGAGATTCGCTTACCGAAATAACCGTATCAATTTTGGTTAAACCGCATTCTGCAGCTGCTTTTGCTCCAAATAAATTAGGGACGAGTGCAAAAAAATCAACGTCGGAAGAACCGTGCTTTTCGAGCGTTTTAATGACTACATCGTGCGAGTCTTTCATTTGGGGAATAGCCTTGGGGTGCACAAAAGAGGTGAGCTCCATAGACTTAACTCCGGATTGAATCAGCATATCTATGATGTGAAGTTTTTTTTCGAGAGGAATATATTCTTTTACATTTTGAAAACCGTCTCTGGGACCAACTTCAACAAAATTTACAGATTTAATATCCATGACAGATCCTCCTAAATATAATTATTTGTTTTCAAATCTTCTATTTCGCTATCACTAAGACCCAGGAGAGCGGATAATACATCGCTGGTATCTTGCCCTAACGCCGGTGCAGGCCTGGAGATTTGTACTTTGGTATCCATTAATTTAACAGGGTTGCCGTTGACTTTCATATCCCCGATAACCGGGTGAGGCAAAGATACAAACATTTCTCGGGCTTCGGCAATATGTTCATCTTCTGTCACACGTTTTAAGCCGTTAATAGGTGCGGCAGGAACTCCGGCGTCATTTAGAAGTGTAACGGCTTCGTCGATTGTAAGATGGCGACTCCATTCTTCTATAATGGGTTTTAATTCCTGATGGTTTTCACAGCGTTTCAAATTTGTTTCAAATCTGGGGTCAGACAACAACTCAGGCATATTAATTACCTTGTTGCAAAATAGGGAGAATAACTTATCATTACCGCAACCGATAACAAATAAACCGTCGCTGGCTTGGAATGAATCATACGGGTATGCGGCGGCATAACGGTTTCCCATTAATTCAGGCTGCTTCCCGATGCAAAGAAACGTTGTGTTCCTGTTTCCAAACTGGAAACTACGGAGTCAACTAAAGATACGTCTACTCGTTGGCCTTTATGTATGAGTGTTCTTGCATGGAGTGCCATCAGTATGCCGATGGTTAAGTTCATGCCGCCCAGAACGTCGCCCATAGCGTTGCCGACACGAATACCGTGTCCGCCGGGATCTCCGGTAATACTCATGAGTCCGCCGGTAGCCTGGGCAATGATATCATATCCGGGGCGATCGGATTTAGGACCATAGCAACCGAAGCCGGAAACTGCGGCATAAATAATTTGGTCATTTACTTCTTTTAAAGTGTCATAACCGATTCCAAGCTTATCCATAACTCCGGGACGGAAATTTTCTACAACGACATCGGCTTTTTTGACTAAATCAAGGAAGAGTTGTTTTCCTTTTTCGGATTTTAAGTTTAACGTAATGCCTTTTTTCCCTCGATTTACATTAGCATAGTAAAGACTTTCCCCGTTTTTAAAGGGGCCGAATGCACGAGTATCATCGCCTTTGTTGGGGACCTCTATTTTTATTACATTTGCACCATAGTCTGCCAACATCATCGTGCAGTAAGGACCGGCAAGTACACGTGTGAGGTCTAATACAATAATGTCTTCCAATGCTTTTTTCATTTCGTCACATCCTGTCTTTTAATCAAAATAAATAAGAACATTCTTGATGGTTATTATGTTAAAATAGATAACAAGTAATGTATAATTGTGTTAAAAAAGGCGAAAATGAACAAAAAATGTTTCATAAACAAGCAATATAAAATAAATGAAACTAAAAAGCATATAACACGTGATGTAAGATGGCGACTTAATTTCGATGTATGAGAAAAATAAATAGAAATGAAGGGATGTGTGTTGTAAAGTTATGAATAGAGCCGTCCGGAAAGATAAGTATAAGGTTTGCATATTATGTTTTTCTTATATGTGGGAACTAGCAAAGACGGTAATCAGTGAACTGGATCAAACAGACACGAATTATGATTTGTATAAAGCGGATTTATTAAATCAGGATGAAGTTGTTCAAACGGCATTAAAGGAGGGTACACAGGTTTTTGTTACAGGAGGCGGTAGTGCGGCACGCTTTAAACGAAACTACTCCTTGCCGCTGATAGAGTTTCGTGTTAGAGATATAGATTATATGGTTGCTATACAACATGCAAAACAACTGGGATATTCCAAAATCGGTGTTGTATATCATAAAGATGCTACGATTCTCCCTCGTTTGTCCATGTATGAGCAATTGTCAGAGACTATGGTATGTCCTATAGTATTTGACGATGTTTCGGATTTGAAAGAGTCTATTGAAAAGACTGATTGCGAGGTGGTTATAGGAGCGGCAGCGACAATAGATCTTGCAATTACATTGAATAAACCTTATGTGAGGCTGTATGCCGGTGAGGAAACTATTAGAGAAGCCTGCTTAAGGGCCAGAGATTTGGCAATCCAATTATCTGAAACAAAGCGAAACAAGCAAATTTTTAAATCTGTTTTATACACGGCTCAATTAGGGATTGTTATAACCGATAAAGACGGAAAAATTGAATTTATGAATAAGACTATGGAAAAATATATACAAGCGTCCGCTCAGGATCTTCAGGCTATGAGCGTCGAAGAACTCTTCCCTAACTTGCCGTATAAAAAGCTTATGGAAAATGAAGCTTGTTCAAACGACAGTTATCATTTGATTGCTAACACTATGATGCGGTGCGTTATGGAGAAGATTGTCGTTTATGGGAAAAATAGCGGTGTTATTATGTCATTCCATCCCTAATCCCCATAACTTAAGGAGAAAAGGGAAAAGCATAAAGAATCCTTTTCCGGTGTATAAATTGAAAAATATTACGGCATATTCTGATAGCATGAAAAGGCTGGTGGATAGTTGTCACAGCATAATTCCGGTAGAAGAGCATACCATGATTTTAGGAGAAATCGGAACAGCCAGAGAAGAAATAGCCATGTGTTTGCATAATGCATCTCACAGAGCCGACAAAACTTGTATAACCATAGACTTAGCTCTTGTTGATGACGACAATGCTAATAAAATATTTTACGGGTATATAGAAAAGGGATGCAGGATTGATGGATTGCTTGTGGATGCAAATGGGGGAAGCGTTATATTAAAAAACATAGAAATGGCCTCATTACGAGTACAAGCAATTTTGAGCAATGCAATCTATCATAAACAGATATTTTTACCGGGAATGGCATTACCGGATATTTTTGATATCGTTTTTTATACGGTAGCTCTCCCTGAGGAAGAACAGAAGATTCGTCCGGATTTAAGACAAGTCCTATCCATAAATCAATTACAAATACCTGTTTTACGGCAGCGAATTGAAGATATAGTACCTTTGTTTGTGAAGTACCTTCTTAGTTTAACCAAATCCAAGAAAATCCAATCCGTAACTGAGAAGATGGAAAGACTTTTAGTTACATATACTTGGCCCGGTAATGTTACTGAACTAAGGACTGTTTCTATAAAATATGTAAAAATGCTTGAACAATCCAGTTATAGAACGGCTGAGTGGAGGTATGAGTGTCTAATCAAATCAATCGGCGAAAAAAATATTATAGAGGCAATTAGAAGTATGTATCCTTATTCGGACGGAGCTAAGGCGGAAAACAATGAGCAGTTGAGGAAACGAATTGAAAAAGTTAAAGACTTATTAGGATATACTAATGAAAAAATTGCCGACTTGTTAGCGGTCAGCAGGACAACTGTATGGCGAATTATGAAGAAATAATAGATGCTAAATAGATCGCTGCAAGCACAGATCATACCCTAAAAGTCGGATAAAAATTTGATATACGACTTGTATGTGTAATATCTGATTTTCCCTTGTCAACCTTTGCTACATCTGCTACAATTGCCGTGAAAAGGTGTATTTCTGTTGTTGCATTCGGACGTATGGCCGGGGTTCTTACGAGCATCGACCCCAGCAGTAGCACCTTTTTATTTTGGAACGAAAACATGATTTTCTCTTGACGGATTCTTATGAGAGTGGTTATACTAATTTTGCCCGTGGTGTTGGGCTGAGTATCCGGCGTTGCAACACCGTCTCGGGACGTGGGTCGCGGATGCTCGGACGGACTCACTAATTTTAATTCTTACCGGTGTATGTGTATACGCCGGTTTTTTTGTTTTCCCTTTATTGACGTTCGTCCTTGTGTTTGATACACTTAGGTCACCGGATGTGTCGGGTCTAGCGTCAGACGAAGCGACACTGGCACCGGTTGCCTGCGGGGGACGCTCCGACTGTCGGGCTTTTTGCTCATTCTTGATATTAGTTTGAACGTGTGTAACACATGTTCGTTATTTATATCGGGTTTGAGCGTTTTTTATTTGCTTTTTAGTATTACAAAGGACTGTAGAGTGAATGGCTCTACAGTCCTTTAGGGTAGACATTATACGTTTGAGAGATAATAGGGAACTACAACCAATTTTATTTATCGTATGCATATAGCAGGGGAGCTTAGTAATGCTAGACTATCTGAAAAATGATGAAAATAAGGCCGATGTTATCGTTCCAATCGTATCGAAATATCATGAAAACAAAAATAAAGGAAGGGTCCGCCTACCGCCTTACGCATAATACGCAGGGACGGACAGGTCTCGACACTTCCTCTATTCGTATCAATACAGTAGCAGAAAAATTAAAAAGGGTCAACAATGAAAAACATCAAACTTTCAACCAACGTGCATGACATGGAAGCGGTATGGACTTTAACAAGTTTAACCCGGAAAAGGCCCTTACCGGGGCCGGAGGTATGGTACACGGCTGCGGCATTTACACGGCGGAGAATAAAAAGACGGCCCGGGTGTATAAAAAACATGCCGAAAGTAAGGGGGTATCGTCATACCAGTACGAAGTAGACATTCCCTTCATTGACGTTCGTCCTTGTGTTTGATACACTCAAGTTACCGGATGTGTCGGGTCTAGCGTCAGACGAAGCGACACTGGCACCGGTTGCCTGCGGGGGACGCTCCGACTGTCGGGCTTTTAGCTCATTCTTGGTATTATTTTGAACGTGTGTAACACATGTTCACTATTTATATCGGGTTTGAGCGTTTTTTTATATTCTGATATACTTGTTTCACCGGATGTGTCGGGTTGAATATCCAACGAGGCGGCACTGGCACCGGTTGCCCGCATTGGATATTCAGATTGACGGGCTCTTGCCGACGTATGTACGTCGGCTTTTTTTCGTCTTCGTGTCGCCTGTATAGTGAAGGGGCGGGAAGTATGGTATATTACCATTATGATATGCAGATGCGGAGGTAGGTATGGATTTTTTAAAAGGATTAGGGCGTAAGTTATTGCTGGTATCCGTACTTTTAGACTTGTCTTTGTTTTGCAGTTTTTTCGTCGGAATCGGATTGCGATCTGGGTGATGAGGGTGAATCCGTAGTATCTGCTGTGGGCGGGTATTTAATTGCCTATGCCTTTACGGGGCTGCCTTATATTATGGCTTTGAGTATTATTTTGAAAATAGCCGTTATCGTTTGGTATAGTCGCAAGGGCTGGACAGGGCATCATAAGGAGCTCGCCATCACCTTAGGGTCTTTTGTCTATCTTGTCATTTCCGGCGGTTTCATCTATTTTATTTACTTTATCGGCAAGGTTATGAGTAGTGTAGGCTAGGTTTCTTATGAAGATAGATATACGTAAGCATTTTTTATATAAGTATGTTGTATATCGGTTTAACAAAGAGTGTCGTAAGGATGTGACTTGGGACCGGCTGTCGGCTGAAGACAGGGACCGATTTTGTCTGCACGTATTTCGACGTGTATGGAAGCGGGTCGCGGTTATCGCTCTTATCTACTTACTTGTATTTGTGCTAGGGACGGTGTCGATGATTTCCGATTCCCATCCGGGGCCCTTCTTGTGTTGGTATGAAGACCGTTTGGCCTTTGTCGGGGATTTGATCAATGCGAAACATTGGAATATGTACGGCCCTTATGAGCGAAGTGTCTTCTACTATATCCTCATTCAGGCTTTGCCTATTGTCGTCATTGAAGGAGGCCCGCTCTTAGTCATTGTTTGCCGTGACGGAATATATTTTAAGACGGGAAATGAAGGGGAAAGGCAGATGACGGAATATATTCATTATTTTTGGGTAGGCTTTGATTCTATGGGAAGATTCCCTCTTTTTCGGAATGCTTTTATATTTCTGTGCTGTGTCGTTCTTGTTATCGTCATTCGTCGACTTACGGCCTCATTTCGCAGTGGCGGGAGCTTTTTTGAGGCTTATCGTATTGCCGAGGGAAATTTTTATATTCACGGGGCTATTCAGTTCGGTCCGAGGACGATTCCTTTAAAAGATATTCGCTCCATTCAGGTACATCGTGTTCGGGGGCGTTACGGATCGGGCAATCGATATATGGTGTATTTGGAGCGTAAAAAGGGGCGAACAATTACGCTTATCGTCGGAGAGAGTGCAAGAAATTGCCGTTTAGTGGAAAGTTTACGGGCTGATACGAGAAAATACGGTATTAAAGTGTACGGAGATATATCGTAAAAAAGAGGTTCGCTCATAGGACGGCGAATCTCTTTTTTTGTAGCGGTCTGCGAGGCTGCGAAGTTGTTGGAAATCTTATTTCTTGCAAGGTTTCTTAATGAAAGGTCAGCGTATTTCTGTTACAATAAACAAGATGTATCAGTACATGTGAATGACGGAGGAGTCAGGGCCAGTGATTAAGATTTTATTTGTATGTCACGGGAATATTTGCCGTTCTACTATGGCGGAATTTTATATGAAAGAAATCGTTCGTCATGCCGGTCTTTCCGGTGAGATAGAAGTAGCTTCAGCGGCGACGACGAATGACGAAGCGGGTAATGATACGTATTACGCTACGAAGGATGTATTGACGGAAAAGGGAATTCCCTTTACGCCCCGTCGAGCCGTGAAGATGACGAAGGATGATTATAATACGTATGACTATATTATTGTCTTTGATGAAGAGAATATACGCGGCGTTGAACGGATTACGGGGCTTCACGATGCAAAAAAGGTGTACACGCTCCTGACCTTTGCCGGTGAAGACAGAGACATTGCCGACCCGTGGTATACGCGAGATTTCAACAGACCTACCGGGATGTGGAAGCGGGATGCAACGAGTTATTACACTGCCTTCTGGAAGCCAATCCCGATTTGGCTGACAAGGCTGTGAAAAACTAAGGGGGACTTAGGGTGAAAAAGTATTTGGAAGAGGCCCGTGTCATAAGCAACGAGGCCATTACGGAAGCTATTTACAAGTTGACCTTTGAGGCACCTCAGATTGCTCGGACGGCTCTGCCGGGACAGTTTGTCAACGTATCCGTGGAGACGGCTTTTCTGCGCCGTCCCTTCGGGATTGTGGAAGCCTGCGGGGAGACGGGAGAAGTGACGATTATTTACCGTCTTGTCGGAACGGGAACGGCAGCCATGACAAACTTGCGTGCAGGCGACACGGTGTCTGTTGAAGGACCTCTCGGTGAGGGGACCTTTTCAACGGCTGCGGGCAAAGTTCTTCTCGTCGGCGGCGGTGTAGGCTTGGCTCCCCTTATTTTCCTGGCCGGCCGACTTGATGAAAAACCGGTTGTCCTCGTCGGCGGCAAGACCAAGGAAGAAACGTTTTGGAGCGAGTTTTTTAAGGATAAGGCGGAAAAAGTATATGTGACGACCGATGACGGTTCGGCAGGGATTCAGGGGTTTGCCGTGGCGGCGTTACCGCAGATTTTGTCGGAAAACCGAATCGATCGCATTGCCGTCTGCGGCCCGACGGTGATGATGAAGACCATTGCCGAAAAGGCTCAAGAAGCGGGTATTTCTTGCGAAGTATCCATGGAAAAACGCATGGCTTGCGGTATCGGTGTCTGTCTGGGCTGTACGTTTGAGAGTAAGAAGGACAAAAAAAGCGCTATAAGGTCTGCTCCGACGGCCCCGTATTTGACAGTAAGGAGGTATTCTGATGAAATTTGACAGATTGGGAAGCGAGTTTCTCGGCTTTCAGATGAATACGCCTCTTACCGGTGCATCGGGGACCTTCGGTTTCGGCTCGGAATATGAAGATTTTCTTTCTATGGAAGCGGTGGGGGCCGTCATTTCCAAGGGTATTACCCCTCTTCCCAGAGCGGGAAATGAAGGCGTGCGTATTGCCGAAACGCCCGGCGGTATGCTCAACTGTATCGGCTTGGAAAATCCGGGGGTAGACGTGTTCCTGAAGGATATTTTTGCCTCAGGCTCGCCGCTTTGAAGACACGGTTTATTGTCAATATGTCGGCCGGGTCTACGGAAGACTATGGTGAGTTGGCGGCTCGCCTTGACGTAGAAGGAATCGATGCGGTGAAGTCAATATTTCCTGTCCCAATGTTAAAGAAGGGGCATTGTCTTTCGGAACGGATCCGAAAGCGGCGGCAGCCGTAACGGAAAGTGTCCGAAAAGCATACGAAAAAAAGCCGGTTATTGTAAAGCTGTCGCCGAATGTAACGGATATTACGGTTATGGCGAAAGGCCGTTGAGGCGGCCGGAGCCGATGCGGTATCTCTTATCAATACGTTGACGGGTATGGCCGTCGACATCGATGCCCGTCGCCCTTTACTGGGAAATATTACGGGCGGGTTGTCGGGTCCCTGCCGTAAAGCCCGTAGCTTTGCGCATGGTGTGGCAGACGGCTAAAGCCGTATCTATTCCCGTTCTCGGTTTGGGCGGTATCAGCAGCTGGAAGGATGCTGTTGAATTCATGCTCGTCGGTGCCAGGGATTGTTTCCGTAGGTGCGTATAACTTTTGTTGATCCCCGTGCCATCGAAAAGATGGCTGTCGGCATTCAGACCTGGTGCGAAAAAGAAGGGGTTCGCAATATTCAGGATATTGTAGGCACTTTAAAGAATTGATATAAAAAAATGATAGGTTCATAAGGAACTAAGCAGGCCAATCAATACAAAAGCAAAGAGCGTATTGCCGGGCGAAAGCTCGACAATACGCTCTTTTTGTATGTCATTTTAAAAAAATAAGAATTACTGAAAGAAGAGGATATAAATGAATATATTACATTTGGTCATACCTAATAGGGTTAAAATGATAAAAATATATCAAAACGATATCTGAAAAATGAAAAATATATTGCATTTTAAAAGAGCGGAAGACTATAATTGGTTTATGAGAAGTAGTCTTACAGTTGATTGCACGAAAGGCGGTACGAACTAATGGGTATGACCATGGATTCGCAGAATCAGGAAGTATGGATCGGTGTCGATGTCGGTACGACAGGCGTCCGGGCTATTGCTTATACGGCCGAAGGGGTCAGCGTTTCTTCTTCCGAAGCGTTTTATCCTCTTTTGACTCCCCATCCGGATTGGGCGGAAGAAAGTGCTTTGCAAATATATGAAGCCGTTGAAGAAGTGGTAAAGAAGACGGCGGCTCAGCTTCGTTATAAAAACAAGGAATTATCCGGTATTGCGTTGAGTACTGTTATGCACAGCTTTGCCGGTCTTGATGAAAATAAAGAACCGTTGATGGACATGCAGACTTGGGCGGATAGCCGCAGTGCCGGTATCGTTCGGGACATGAAGAAGGACCCGGATTTATGCCGCAAGTTCTACGAACGGACCGGCTGCCCCATTCATGCATCTTATCCGTTAGCCAAGATTATTTGGTTGAAAACGTATCAGCCCGACTTGTTCGGACAAATGAAGTATGTAGGTTCACTGAAGGACTACATCTTCTATAATTTGACGGGCGAATGGGTTATTGATAAATCTACGGCTTCAACAAGCGGTATGTACAATGAAAGAACCTTGTCATGGGATGATGAAATTCTTGCCTATGCGGGTATCTCCAAGGAATATATGCCGCCTGTCGTATCGACGACATACAGCCACGCTTTGAGCGACGTAGCGGCGGCAAAACTCGGTTTGCCGAAAGGCCTTCCCGTCGTTATCGGTGCTACGGACGGCGTTCTCGTCAACGTCGGTATCGGTGCCGTCAACCCGGGACAGTTGAGTTGCACCATCGGAACGAGCGGCGCCTTGCGCATGCTTACGAAGGAGCCGAAGACGGATCCGAAGATGCGTACATGGTGCTACAACCTTGTCGACGATGTATGGGTAGCCGGCGGAGCTATCAATAACGGCGGTATGATTTTACGTTGGGTTCGCGACAAGATTTGCCATTACGGCGGTAATACTCTTGAATCTCTCGATATCGATCCGTACGATTTGATGACCATGAAGGCTGAACACGTAGAAGCCGGTGCGGACGGGCTTATTTGTTTGCCCCACTTTACGGGTGAACGGGCTCCGTACTGGAATTCCGAATTACGCGGTATGTTCTTCGGTTTCTCGTTGAACCATAGCCGCTCTCATATGATTCGTGCCGTTATGGAAGGCATTTGCTATTGCTTAAACAGCGTCATGGTAGCTCTCAAAGAATTCGGTCCTGTTGAAGATATTCGCGTCAGCGGCAGCTTTACGAAATCTCAGCTGTGGCTGCAGATTCTGTCGGATGTACTGAATGAGCCCATTACCTTGCCGGACAACAGCGAAGGGGCGGCATTCGGGGCAGCCGTACTGGGCTTTATTTCCAGCGGTAAGTTGAAGAGTATTGCCGATACGGCGGAACTCGTTCATGCCAAGAAGGTTTATACGCCTCAGGCCGGAAACGTGGAAACGTATAAAGAGCTGTACAGTATTTTTGAACAACTTTATGATAATTTATTGCCGCAGTTTACAGCGATTACGGCATACCAGAAGAAATTATAAGTCAGGGGGAGACACCTATATGGCAAAGGATATCGGCGTTGTCGGCATGGCCGTCATGGGCAGTAATTTGGCTTTAAATATGGCCGACCACGGGTTTGACGTGGCTGTATATAATTACACGCCCGATTTGACGGAAAAGTTTGTTGCCGAACGGCCGCATGAAAAAATTACGCCTTATTATGATTTGAAAGAGTTTGTACAGTCTTTGAAACGTCCGCGTAAAATCATGCTCATGATTATGGCAGGCGCACCTGTAGACAGCATGCTTGCATCTCTGGACGGGCTGTTGGAAGAAGGGGATATCGTCATTGACGGCGGCAACTCTTTCTTTGAAGATACGCGCCGTCGTTACGATGCTTGCAAGGCTAAGGGCATCCATTTCTACGGCATGGGTATTTCAGGCGGTGAAACGGGCGCTCGTCGCGGTCCGGCTATTATGCCCGGCGGCCATAAGGAAAGTTATGCGGAAATAAAGGACGTGTACGAAGCTATTGCGGCAAAAGCCGACGACGGAAAACCGTGCTGCACTTATATCGGTGAAGACGGGGCCGGTCATTTTGTAAAAATGGTACATAACGGTATTGAATATGCGGATATGCAGTTAATTGCCGAAGCGTACCTGCTCATGAAATACGTAGGCAAGTTTACGAATCGGGAAATTTCCGAAACCTTCCACCGGTGGAATCAGGGGGAACTGAAGAGTTTCCTCATCGGTATTGCCGCCGATATTTTTGCGGAAGAAGACGACCTGGCGGACGGCGATATTATCGATAAAATCGTTGATGCGGCGGGCCAAAAAGGTACGGGGCGCTGGACGAGCCTGGAAGCCTTGAAGTTGGGCGTCAATATTTCCATGATTACGGCAGCTTGCAATACGCGCGTATCTTCCAACGATACGGGACGTAAAGCGGCTCAAGAGGTCATTGCGGCACCTTCCGTCGCCGCTGTCGACAAGGCGGAATTTGCCGAAGATTTGCGAACGGCCTTGTATACGGCGAAGATTATGGCCTACGCCCAAGGGTTCTCCTTGTATCGCAAGGCATCGGAAGAATACGGCTGGGACCTCAACTACGGGGCTATTGCCTCTATTTTCAGAGCCGGTTGCATTATTCAGGCCGTATTCCTCAATAAGATTACGGAAGCTTATGAAAAAAATCCGTCTATGGAAAATCTGGTCTTTGATGAATTCTTCCTGTCACGCGTTAACAGCGGTCTCGGCAGTCTGCGTAAGATTATTTCCCTAGCCGTTTTGAGCGGTATTCCCGTGCCGGCCTTTGTGAACGGTTTGGAATACATCGACTTGTTGAGAAGTCCGTCCGTCGGTGCCAACCTGATCCAAGGGTTGCGCGATTATTTCGGCGCACATACGTTTAAACGTATTGATAAAGAAGGCAGTTTCCACCACGACTGGAAACAGCATTATTAAGGTGTTAACCGTTTAGCGGTCACGATATTATTATTTATTTCGGGAGGTGTACAAAGTGCCTTTAGTGATTCTTGCCATCGGCATACTTGTCCTGTTTTTCCTCATTGTTCGCGTAAAGCTCAACAGCTTTCTCGCACTCTTACTCGTTGCGGGCTTTGTCGGCATAGCCGAAGGATTGCCAGTTGCCAAGCTCATTCCGACCATTGAAAAAGGGTTGGGCGGAACCTTGGGCGGCTTGGCCATTGTTGTTTGCTTCGGTGCCATCTTGGGTAAATTGATGGCCGAAAGCGGCGGTGCTCAACGTATTGCGACGACGCTTATCAACGTCTTCGGTCGTAAAAATGTTAAGTGGGCCGTTTGCTTGACGGGCTTTATCGTCGGTATCGCCCTGTTTTACGAAATCGGTTTCGTATTGTTGATTCCCCTCGTATTTACCATTGCGGCGGAAGCGAAGATTCCCCTCTTGGAAGTCGGCATCCCCATGGCTGCGGCCTTGTCCGTAACGCACGGGTTCTTACCGCCTCATCCGGGCCCTACGGCTATTGCCATTATTTATAATGCCGATATCGGCGTAACCCTCGTATACGGTGCTATTATAGCTATTCCTACGGCTATTGTGGCAGGTCCCGTATTCTATAACTTTACCAAAGGGATTAACCCGGAAATACCCAAGGGCTTATACAACCCCAAGATTTTTGAAGACCATGAAATGCCCGGTTTCGGCGTATCCGTATTTACGGCTCTCGTACCGGTTGTCCTCATGGCGGCTTCGGCTATTGCCAAACTCGCTTTGGACCAGTCTTCGCCTGTAGCGGTAGCTCTTGAATTCCTCGGTCAACCGGATATGGCACTGACCATTTCCGTAGCCATTGCTGTTTATACCTTCGGCTTGGCGCGCGGCAAGAAGATGGACGAAATCATGAATACCGTTAAGGATGCTATCCTTGCTATCGCCATGATTCTTCTCATCGTCGGTGCCGGCGGCGCTCTCAAACAGATCCTCATCGACAGCGGTGTAGGTACGTATATCGGAACTCTTGTTGCCGATGCCAGCCTGTCGCCCTTAGTATTGGCTTGGCTCGTAGCTGCCGTTATTCGTACGGCTTGCGGCTCCGCAACGGTTGCGGCTTTGACGGCCGGCGGTATTGCAGCTCCTATCTGTGCGGCAACAGGCGCCAATCCGGAATTGATGGTTTTGGCAACAGGTGCCGGTTCGCTGATTTTCAGTCCGCCTAATGATCCCGGGTTCTGGCTCTTCAAAGAATTCTTCGGCCTGACCGTTAAAGAAACGGTACGGACCTGGTGCGCATTGGAAACCATCATTGCCATTATGGGCCTTATCGGCGTATTGGTATTGAACACCGTTGTAGCGTAATTTCTGATAAAGAGAGGTATTCGGGCGTGTCTTACGATGACGTAGAAAAAATACCCTTTCTTCGCGGCACCTATGAGGGGATGACGAAGTCGGAGCGGCGTATAGCGGAATACATTGCCGCCGATCCGGAACGGCTTATGAAGCTGACCATCCCCCATATTGCGGCGGAAACGGACAGTTCGGAAATCACGGTATCCCGTTTTTGCAAAAAACTGGGATATAAGGGGTTGCAAGAACTGAAGCAGGCTTTGACGGCGTATCTGTCCATGAATGAGTTGAAAAACTATCACGATATTAAGGCGGAAGATACGTGTAATGCCGTTACGTCCAAAATTTTTCAAAATATTGCGGACGGGCTCTTGGATACGCTGCAACTTCTTGATTATGAGGCCATCGATCGGGCTGCCGCCGTCTTGCGGCAAGCCCGGCGAATTGCCGTATACGGTTTCGGCAATTCGGCTACGGTCTGTCGCGATTTGACGACACGGTACTTGCGGTTGGGGCTGGCTATTCAGGATTATGCGGACTCTCATATGCAGGTTACGTCGGCAGCTCTTTTAGATGAGAACGATGCCGTTCTGGCCGTCTCACACAGCGGTTTATCCAAGGATTTGATTCACTCCGTCGAAACGGCGAAGGAACGGGGTGCGACGATTATCGTCATTACGAGCCATATTCATTCGCCTTTGGCGAAATTGGCTGATATCTGTCTGCACGGCATGGGTAGAGAAGTAAATTACTCGACCGAGGCCGGTGCGTCCAGACTGATTCACATGGCTATCGGTGATGTCTTATATACGCGCATTGCTATGGCCGATCCCGCTTTATTTGAATCAAATATGACGCGTATGCGTCATGAAATCAGTAAAAAAAGACTTCCTTAGGGAAGTCTTTTTTTGTTGTATCGCTTGTTGCCCCGTAAGTATGATATACTGTTATTGTCTTCTTTTTCGGGAAGACGGATTACTTATATGGAGGACAGTATGTTTGATTTTGATTTGTTGGGCCTTGTCGCCGGCATTCCCGGCCTCATTATCGCCCTGGCTATACACGAATATTCGCATGCCCGCATGGCCGTTGCCATGGGTGACGAAACGCCGAAGTATACGGGACGTCTGACCTTAAACCCGATTGCACATATTGACCCTATCGGGCTCATTATGCTCTTTGTAGCACGCTTCGGTTGGGCTAAGCCGGTTATGATTAACTCGGACAATTTCCGTAACCGTCGCCAAGGAGAGGTCTTGACGGCACTGGCCGGTCCCTGCGGCCAATTTTGTGACGGCCTTCGTCTTTTTGTTTTTGACGGCCCTTGTTTTACGGTTGGGGTTGCCTGTTTCACAAGGCCTCATCATCGTTTTTCAACTCATTGTTATTTACAATGTGAACTTCGGGATTTTTAATTTAATCCCCATTCCGCCCTTAGACGGGTCGCGCGTTATTACGGCCTTTTTACCGACTGAATGGGAATATAAGTTGGCAGGGTATGAACGTTATTCGTTTATCATTTTTGTGCTTCTTTTTATGAGCGGTGCTTTCGGGTATATTTTGTTGCCCGTACAACGTTTGATTATGCATGGTTACGGAGTCATTCTTTCGGCTTTGGGCCTTATGTAACGCAGGATAAAAGAAGGGTCGTATCTTCGGATACGACCCTTTCTCTATAAACAGTCGGTTTACAGAGCTTTTTTGTATAATTCGTTCACTACGTCCCAATTGACGACATTCCAAAAAGCGGAAATGTAGTCGACACGGGCATTTTTGTACTTCAAGTAGTAAGCGTGTTCCCAGACGTCGAGAGCGAGAATCGGTGTTTTACCTTCGCTCAAGGGAGAGTCCTGGTTGGCTGTAGACATGATTTCCAGTTCTTTCTTATGGACGACGAGCCAGGCCCAACCGGAACCGAAACGGGTAGCTGCCGCCTGTGCGAAAAGTTTTTTAAAGTATTCTTCGCTGCCGAAGGTCTTTATGACGGCTTCTTGTACGGGTCCGTTCAGTTGACCGCCGTCAGGACCCATGATTTGCCAAAAGAGGCTGTGGTTGGCATGACCGCCGCCGTTGTTTCTGACGGCGCCGCGAATGTCTTCGGGAATAGCCGCCAAGTCCGTAATGAGTTCTTCCGCCGATTTGTTGAAGAGTTCCGGGTGCTTTTCAACAGCGCCGTTCAGATTGTTGACGTAAGTTTGATGGTGCTTGTCGTGGTGATAGTGCATCGTTTCTTCGTCAATGTACGGCTCAAGAGCGTTGTAAGCATAGGGTAAGTCGGGTAATGTATAAGCCATGAGATACCTCCGTAACTTAAAAAAAGATGAATAAGATAGGTACAGTATACAAAGAAAGACTGAAAAGGTATAGATTACAAATATGTTAGTATTCGGGTGACGGATACAAAGCGGTCTGTTATGTATTTTCTTGACACGGTTCCGGAAAGTTCGTATACTTTAAAACAAGTAATAAATGAAACGCAAAGAGGGAGAAGCAAATCGGATACCTTCTCAGAGAGCCGACGGTCGGTGCAAGTCGGCAAGGTTACGAGGCGTTCCGCTCCGGAGCGGCAGATGATGAATTTGACGGGTTCGCCCGATACAGCGACCGAAGATGGCCGAAAGGCAAGCTGGGTGGCAACGCGGGAATATACTCTCGTCCCTATGAGGGACGGGAGTTTTTTGTTTTTTCTCATAAGTCTTCGGAGAACAATGCCTACAGTGTTATTACACTGTAGGCAGGAAAGATTCGCACATAGGAGGACATGATGGGAAACAGAGTTTATAACTTTAATGCCGGTCCGTCGGCCATGCCGTTACCGGTTCTGGAAGAAATACAACAAGAGTTTCTGGATTTTAACCATACGGGCATGAGCATTGTGGAAATCAGCCATCGCAGCGATGCCTATCAAAAGATGCAGGATGAAACGATAGCCTTGTTGCGTAAGCTTTTGAATATTCCCGACGAATACGGTATTACGTTCATGCAGGGCGGCGGCAGTATGCAGTTTTTAATGCACGGAGCCAACTTTTTAAAGCATTGCGGCGGTTATATCAATACGGGTGTATGGTCGAAAAAGGCTAAAGAGGGAGCCGCTTTTTACGGCGACGTATATGACGTAGCCACCAGTGAAGGCGAAGGCTTCCGAAGAATTCCCAAGCCTGAAGAGTTCAATCTGTTGCCGGGCACGGATTACGTATACCTGACATCGAATAATACGATTCACGGTACGCAGTGGCAAGCGTTTCCGCACTTTGATGTGCCCCTGATTTGCGATATGTCCAGCGATTTTCTGTCCCGGCCCGTAGATGTGAAGAACTTTGATTTCATCTATGCGGGAATTCAAAAGAATGTGGGCCCTGCCGGAGCGGTTATCGGTATTGCCAAGCATTCGTACTTGGAAACGGCACGGCAGGATTTGCCGATTATGCTTCAATATAAGACGTTCTTTGATCACGATTCGACGTATAATACGCCGCCCGTATTTTGTATTTACTTCGTCAATAAGGTTTTACACTGGTTGGATGAACGGGGCGGACTTAAAGAAACGGAGCGGATTAATAAGGAAAAGGCGGCCTTCGTTTATGATGCCATTGACGCAAGCGACGGATTTTATCGACCTCATGCGGCAAAAGACTCGCGCAGTTTAATGAATATTACGTTTAATTTGGATACACCTGAACTTGAAAAAGAATTTGTTTCCCGAGCGGCTGAAGAAAAGCTCATAGGCCTTAAGGGACATCGCTCTATAGGCGGCTGTCGGGCCTCTACCTATAATGCGGTAACAAAGGAAGCTTGCGAACGGTTGGCTGATTTTATGCACCGTTTCCGCAAGGCACACTAAGGGAGGTAAGACAGATGGATGAAGTCATGAAGATTTTAGTCAGCGACGACGTGTCGGAAAAAGGCGTCGAACTGCTTAGACAAAACGGATATACGGTTGATGTGGAAACCAATTTGGACGAAGACCAATTGGCTGAACGCATCGGTGAGTATGACGGGTTGATTACCCGTTCTATGACGCATGTTACGGCGAAAGTTATTGAAAAAGCGAAGAAACTTAAAATCGTCGGTCGTGCCGGCGTCGGTATTGACAGTATCGACTTAAAGGCTGCAACGGCCCGCGGTATCATTGTCGTTAATGCCCCTACGTCCAATACGATTGCGGCGACGGAACACACGTGTGCCATGATTTTGGCCGTTACGAGACATATTCCTCAGGCCCATGATTCGTTAATGAGCGGCGAGTGGAATCGGGAAAAATTTACGGGTATTCAGTTGAAAGATAAGACGATGGGGATTATTGGTGTCGGTCGTATCGGATCGCGCATTGCCAAACGGATGCAGGCTATGGAAATGCGGACCATCGGTTATGACCCGTACATTCCCGAAGAACGGGGCAAGCAGCTTAACTGTGAACTCGTCGACTTGGATACGCTTTTACGCGAATCGGATTACATTACGTTGCATACACCTCTTACGAAGGAAACACGCGGCATGATCGGAGCAGAAGAAATTGCCAAAATGAAAGACGGCGTCCGGGTTATTAACGTATCGCGCGGTGCCGTTTTAGACATTCATGCTCTGGCGGAAGCCTTAAAGAGCGGTAAGGTAGCCGGTGCGGCGGTAGACGTATTTCCGGAAGAACCGTTGACGACGGATATCAATCCTTTCAAGGGTATGGACAATGTGGTCATTACTCCGCATTTGGGTGCTTCGACAGTAGAAGCCCAGGAAGGCGTATCCCTCGATGTGGCACGCAGTATTATGGCAGGACTTAAAGGTGAACCGGTGCCGACAGCGGTCAATATGGCACCCATTGCTCCCGGCGTGTACTCGACTATTCGTCCCTATTTTGACTTAATGGAACGAATGGGCATCATGGGTGTCTATTTGGCGGAAGCTCCTATGAAAGAAATTACGGTCGAATATTCGGGCAAGTTGGCTGAAACGGAAACGGCCTTGTTGACGACGGCTGTTTTGAAAAGGAGCTTTAAACCCCATCTTGCAGGATGCGGTCAACTTCGTAAATGCTCCGGATCTTGCCAAGCAGAGACATATTTCCGTAAAAGAAGTAAAGACAAGCGATCACGGAAACTTCGTCGATGCCGTTACGGTTCGTATTGTGACGGCCAAGGGTGAACACAAGGTCGTAGGCAGCCTCTTTAATCAGACGGAAGCCAAAATTGTTCAGATTGATGAATATCGCGTCGACTTCAAGCCGGAAAACTATCTGTTGTTGGCACCTCATATCGATCAGCCTAACATGATCGGTCAAATCGCTACCGTTTTAGGGGAAGCGAAGATCAATATTACGGGCATGCAGGTCGGCAATATGACACAAAAGGGAACGAATATTATGGCCGTGGCCGTAGAGGACGATATTCCTAATGACGTAATGGTAAAACTCCGCTCCATTAACGGTATTTTGGATATGAAACTCATTCATTGCGAGCCGAACCAACAGGAGGCGTAAATGGTACGAATTATTCTGGTCCGTCACGGCGAAACAAAATGGAATATAGAAGGTCGTTATCAGGGACAGGAAGATACGGATTTAAGTGAAAGAGGCTTGGAACAGGGGCGTCTGTTGGCACAGGGACTGAAGGACGTGCCTATTGACGTATTCGTGTCCAGTCCGTTGAAGCGTTCCTTTATGACAGCTTCTTTTTGTGCCGAGTTGCACGGTAACACCGTAGCCAAAGATGAACGTCTGACGGAAATCAACCACGGGTTATGGGAAGGCAGGCTGGCCGGGGACATCGAGGCCGAGTATCCTGACGAGTTTGCCGCCTGGCACACGCAGCCCCATACGGTGCAAATGCCCGGAGAAGGCGGAGAATCTCTGGAAGACGTGAGAGTGAGAGTGCGTGCGGCCTTTGACGACTATGCGCAAAAGTATGCGGAAAAGACGGTTCTCGTAGCAGCTCACGATGCGGTGAACAAGGCGGTTATCTGCGACCTGTTAGGTTTATCGCAAGCGGCTTTTTGGCAAATAAAACAGGATAATACATGCATTAACGTTTTAGAAGAACAGGACGGCCGTTGGCGGCTGGTGTTATTGAATTCAACTACTCATTTAGGATATTTGTTTAGCGGAATTGAACAAAAAGGGTTGTAATCGTATAAAAAAGGAGCGGTATTATGTTAGACATTAAATTTATTCGCGAACATACGGAAGAAGTAAGACAGAATTTAAAAAATCGTCATGCACAAGTCGATTTGGATGCCCTTTTGGAAGCCGACGCTCGCCGGCGTGAACTTTTGGGTCAGGTTGAAGCCATGAAAAATCGTCGCAACGATGTAACGAAAGAAATCAGCATCTTAAAGAGAAACAAAGAAAATGCGGACGAAAAGATTGCGGCTATGAAAGAATTGGGCGACGAAATCGCCGTTTTAGACGGTAAGGTCAAGGAAGCGGAAGAACAGATGTTGGCCGTTCAGCTCATGATTCCCAACATGTGCCACCCGTCCGTTCCCGTAGGCAATGATGACAGCGACAACCCGGAAGTTCGTAAGTGGGGCGACGTGACGACCTTTGACTTTGAAGCGAAGAATCATTGGGAAATCGGCGAACATTTGGGTATCCTTGATGCGGAAAGAGCCGGTAAGGTAGCAGGGTCGCGTTTTTATTTCTACCTCGGTGCCGGTGCTCGTTTGGAACGGGCCGTATACAACTTCATGCTCGATATGCATACGGAAGTGGACGGATATACGGAAGTCATTCCTCCGTATATCGTTAACCGTGATTCCATGTTGGGAACCGGTCAGTTGCCGAAATTCTATGAAGATATGTTCCGCATTGAAGGACAGGAAATGTTCATGATTCCTACGGCGGAAGTGCCGTTGACCAACTACTATCGCGGCGAAATTATTGACGGTAATAAGTTGCCCGTATATTTGACGGCCATGACTCCGTGCTTCCGTGCCGAAGCGGGTTCGGCCGGTCGCGATACGCGCGGTCTTATTCGTCAACACCAGTTCCACAAGGTAGAAATGGTAAAATACGTAGCTCCTGAAACGAGTTATGATGAATTGGACAAGTTGACGAACAACGCCGAAGCTATTTTGCAGGCTCTGAAACTTCCTTATCACGTTGTTTGCCTGTGCACGGGCGATATCGGCTTCTCGGCAGCCAAGACTTTCGACGTGGAAGTGTGGTTCCCGGCTCAAGGTAAGTACAGAGAAATCTCTTCGTGCTCCAATACGGAAGACTTCCAGGCACGTCGTGCCAATATCCGTTTCCGTCGCGATGCCAAATCGAAGCCGGAATACGTACATACGTTGAACGGGTCCGGCTTGGCCGTAGGACGTACTGTAGCGGCTATTTTTGGAAAAACTATCAGCAAGCTGACGGCTCCGTTATCGTGCCGGAAGTATTGCGGCCGTATATGAAGTGTGACGTCATTAAACCGGCTGAATAAGTCATTTACAGAGTTTCAGGGTCATAGCGGTCGAATCCTTAGGAAACGGCCTTATGACCTTGATTTTTTTGTGCGTTTTGATATACTGTAACCAAGAGAAACCCTACTGTGTGCGTAAAAAGTTCTCGATGTTTTGAACCAACACTTTTACATCGGGAGTCCGGGCTCTATGGCGGCAAAACAATGCCTACACGGGACTGTTAAGCGTTATAGGAGGACACCCACCTGCTCAGGCAGGCTCAAAACTCGGCTAAGACGGCATGGTGGGGCTCTTTTTTTGAATTATAATCATTGATTATTCGGCCGCTAAGTTAGCTTGGCGGCTTTCTATATGGATTTGAAACCAAACAAATGAACGGTTTTGATGAAATGTGTGTGTGCAATGGAAGGTGAAGAACGTTGGCCGAACGAAAAAGGCGAAGTACTACAGGAACGACGGGAAGTAAAACAAAAGGAACGACAAGGAGCAAGACCAAGCGGACGACATCCAAAACGGGGACGAGCCGTAAAAAAAGCGGCACCATGTCGTGGATGAAGTATGAGTTGTGGGGACTGGTTCTGGTTGTTATCGGCGCTCTCGTAGCGGCCGGTACGGCCGGTATCGATACGGGCAATATCGGTCTGTCATTGGATGATATTTTTGCATATGCCTTCGGTACGGGTCGGATGCTTGTAGCTTTAATGCTTGTAGCGGCCGGATTGCAGTACATCGTGAAAAGAAAGGCCCTGCCTTTTACGCGAAACTGGCTCATGGGAGCTGTCGTTTTCGAGTTATTGCTCAGCCTGTGGCATGTTATCTTTACCAATCCCGGTGAAGAATTCGTTCCCCCGGCACTGCGCGCCGGCGGCGGTCTTTTCGGAGCCGTGCCGGCAGCTTTTCTGCGCAGTTGGTTCGGCGGCTTCGGAGCCGTTTTGGCTCTTATCGTCGTCCTCATCGGTACGGTTATGATTTGGAAGAAAGTTTCTCTTTCCAAACCTGTCGCCTTTGCTCAGGAGGTGACGGCTGAAGGCGTGTCACATGTTTCCGAAAAAGCGGTAGCCGGTATCCAGACGGCGTCGCATTCCGTGCAAGAATCGTGGCAACGTCACAAGGAACGGAAGATTTTTGACGTTGAACGTGAAAAAGACGCTTTAGGTGAAGGCCTTGCAGTGGCGGCAACAGCTGTAACTGCCGAAGGGTCGGCTGAAGATAACGGGGCGGGCATAGAAACGCCGTCTATAAGTTCTTCGTCACATGTCGAGTCGGGCTACACGGATAATATCGGTGGCGAAGATGACGACTCCTTCGGAGATGAATACGGAACTCCTTGTGATGAAGAGGAGTCGCAGGGAGACGTACCCGTGCCGGAAGATGAAGACGTACCCGCACCTGAAGAAGATGAAGTCATGCCCAAGGTGCCCGGCAACGGCATCGTAGAGCATAAAATTGTTACGACGGATGCACCCGGTGCGTATACTTCCGTGCCGCCTCGAGATCCGTCATTGCCTCCCGTAGCGGATATAAAACCCATGGAGTCGGAACTGACGGCCGGGACGGTCGAAGTGGGCGCCAAAGGACAGACGGCCGTGCCGACAGCTGTAGGTGAAAAGACGTATCGCTTGCCGTCCGTGTCTATTTTGCACCGCGGCAATCCGCCTGAAGAGGGTCTTAGCGATGAAGTGCGTCAAAATGCACAGATCTTGCAGGATACGTTGAAGAGTTTCAACATTGACGCCAAGATGTTGACGGCCAGCAGGGGACCGGCCGTTACGCGTTACGAATTGGAACCGGCAGCGGGTGTAAAGGTAAGTAAAATCGTACACTTGGCCGATGATCTGGCCTTGAAGCTGGCGGCGACGGATATTCGTATAGAAGCGCCCATTCCGGGTAAGGCCGCCGTGGGTATTGAAGTGCCGAATAAGAAGGTTACGCCTGTTTGCCTTCGCGATGTCCTCGACACGGATGTTTTTCAAAACTCCGTAGGCGGCGTGCCCGTAGCCTTAGGTAAGGATATTGCCGGCACGCCTATTGTAGCCGACTTGACGAAGATGCCCCATATGCTCGTCGCCGGGTCTACCGGGTCGGGTAAGAGCGTGTGTATTAATACCCTTATTTCCAGTATTCTCTTTAAGCAACGGCCGGAAGACGTAAAGTTGATTCTTGTCGATCCGAAGGTTGTCGAACTGTCCAACTATAACGGGATTCCTCATTTGATGACCCCTGTCGTTACGGATCCGAAGAAGGCTGCCAATGTTTTGCGTTGGGCCGTAAAGGAAATGGATGATCGATATAAGCGCTTTGCCTTGACGAAGACGCGTGATATTAAGCGGTATAATGAACTCAATCCGGAAGAAGCCATGCCGTATGTAGTCATTATTATCGACGAATTGGCGGATCTCATGATGGCTGCCGCCGGTGACGTGGAAGATTCCATCTGCCGCTTGGCACAAAAGGCGCGTGCTTGCGGTATGCACCTGGTGTTAGCTACGCAGCGCCCGTCCGTGGATGTCATTACCGGTCTTATTAAAGCCAATGTACCCAGTCGTATTGCCTTTGCCGTATCAAGTCAAATCGATTCGCGTACCATTTTGGATATGGCCGGAGCGGAAAAACTCATCGGTAAAGGAGATATGCTTTTTTATCCCATGGGAGCTTCCAAACCCGTACGCGTACAGGGGGCCTTTGTATCGGACGGAGAAATCGACGAGTTGGTGGAATACATTAAAGAGCAACGACGTCCTCAATACAATGAAGCGGTCGAAGCGGCTCAGCAGGAGGCATCTCACGACGACGGTAAAGACGACTTCTTTGAAGACGAGCTTATGGACAAGGCCATTATGATGGTTATGGAAACTCAGCAAGCTTCCGTATCCTTGTTGCAGCGCCGTTTCCGCATAGGTTTTTCACGGGCGGCACGAATGATTGATACGATGGAAGCCATGCATATTGTCGGGCCGTCCAACGGCAGTAAGGCCAGAGATATATTGATGACGCCTGAAGAGGTGCAGGAAAAGTATTTTTCGCATTCATAGGCGCCGAGGAAATAACGGAGGATAAATAAGTTGTCTTCAATCGGTAATATATTGCGGACCGAGAGGGAAACTCAAGGTCGTACGTTGACGGAAGTATCCAAGGCCGTCTATATTAAAACAAAGTATTTATCCGCCCTGGAAGAGGAAAACTTCGCCGCCATTCCCGGAGAGGTATATGTCAAGGGATTTATTCGTGCCTATGCCTCCTATTTGGGTATGGACGGGGAAGAGCTCGTGGCTCAATATGACGGGCCGAGTGAATCGATCCTTTTGCAAAAGGAGACCCCTACTGCCGTGACGGAAGGCGGTAAAGGACGGCGTAGACGTCGGCGCAAGGTTGTAAGTTGGCCGGAGATTACGATTATCATAGGAGTGATTTTGTTTATTCTCCTCATAGTATGGTTAATTGTTTAGAGGTAGACGATGAGTACGGAATTTTTGGTAACAAGTCGTAAGGATATGGAAGAACGCGGCTGGGATCAGCTTGACTTTGTATATGTCAACGGGGATGCCTATGTGGATCACCCCGGTTTTGCAGCGGCTCTGATCGGGCGCATGCTGGAATCCCGCGGTTATCGTGTAGGCCTTATTTCTCAACCGGATTGGCACGATGTCGAGGCTTTTAAGATCCTGGGCAAGCCGCGGCTGGGTATTCTGATTACGGCGGGAAACCTTGATTCTATGCTCAGCGAAAAGACGGCAGCCAAGAAGATCCGCAATACGGACAGTTATTCGCCGGGCGGGAAGGCCGGCCGGCGTCCCGAACGGGCGACGATTGTATACGCCAACCGCATGCGTGAAGCCTATAAAGACGTACCCATCATTATCGGCGGTATTGAAGCGAGTCTCAGACGCTTTGCTCATTACGATTATTGGTCCGATAAGGTGCGTCATTCCATGCTCTTAGACAGTAAGGCCGATATTCTGAGCTACGGTATGGGTGAACATTCGGTAGCTCAAATAGCAGACGCGCTGGCGGAAGGAAAAACGACGGCGGAAATGTACAATATTCGCGGCATTTGCTATGTGACCGGTAAGACGCCGAATATTAAGGATTCCGTTTTTTGCCCTTCTTATGAAGAGGTTAAAGCGGATAAGCATAAATTTGCCGAAGCTTTTAAAATTCAATATGAAGAGCAAGACCCTTTTTACGGAAAGACGATTATTCAACCGTCTGAAAATCGGTTTGTCGTGCAGACTCCGCCGGCAGAGCCATTGACTACGGCGGAAATGGATGCTGTTTACGAATTGCCGTTTACGCGTCGTTGGCATCCCGATTACGATGAAGACGGCGGCGTGCCGGCTCTGCAGGAGGTTCAGTTCAGTCTGACGAGCCAACGCGGCTGCTTCGGTCATTGCCATTTTTGTGCCATCGCCAGCCATCAGGGACGAATCATTCAACACCGAAGTCATGAATCCCTCATTCGCGAAGCGGAGCACATGACGACGCTGGAAGGTTTTAAAGGATATATTCATGACGTAGGCGGGCCGACGGCTAACTTCAGACACGTAGCCTGTCGCAAACAATTGACGGCCGGAGCTTGTCGCAATAAGCATTGTATCGGCAGTGAAACGTGTATGCGACTGGACCCGTCTCATGCCGATTATTTATCTTTGTTGCGTAAAATTCGCAAGGTTAAGAAGGTCAAAAAGGTATTTGTCCGCTCGGGTTTGCGTTATGATTATTTGTTGGAAGACCCGAATAATCGTGAGTTTATTAAAGAATTATGCGAGTTTCACGTAAGCGGTCAGCTGAAGGTGGCACCGGAGCATGCGGCTAAGCACGTGACGGATATGATGGGTAAGGCCGGTATCGACACGTTTTATAAGTTTAAAGACGTTTTTGACGATGTCAATCGGGAGTTGGGTAAAAAGCAATATCTCGTACCGTATTTCATGTCCAGTCATCCCGGTTGTACCTTACAAGATGCCGTTACGTTAGCCGAATTTTTACGAGATATGCATATGCAGCCCGAACAGGTACAGGATTTTATTCCTACACCGGGAAGCTTGTCGACGGCTATGTATTATACGGGAATGAATCCCTTGACGGGTGAGAAGGTTTACGTGGCACGGCGACAGGAAGAAAAGGCTATGCAACGGGCACTTATGCAGTATAAGAACCCGGCTAATTATGATACGGTTCACAAAGCGTTGTGCCTTGCCGGAAGAAGAGATCTCATCGGCTTCGGACCTAAATGTCTTATTGCACCGCGCCGCAAGGCGGAGGCGAAAGAAAGACGGGATTATAAGGGCGCTCGCAAGTCCCGCACCTCTCAAGGGCAGGACATACACAAAGCGAAGGCAGACAGTCGGGAAGGATGAATTCCGTCAAGGGAACAAGGCGGCAAGGCGGCCGGTCCTCACAAAATCGGAAGACTGCAAGGAGATAATCAGATGAAGCGATATTTCACGTTCATAGGCATGATTGTGTTCATAGGACTGTTTTTGGCAGTAGGCGTATATATACAGCAAGAACGGCAACAGCAGTTGGCTACTCAGGAAATGTATGCTAAAGAGCGGCATCTTGTCGTGTATTCGGATATGCCTACTGCCGTGAACAGAGATTTGGCCGAAGCCTTTTACAAGTCCAAGCATTTGCGGGTACAAATGGTGTCCATGTCGGAAGACGGCTTGCAACGGGCCTTGCAAAAGCCCGTGCAGGGACGCATGACGCCGGACGTGGTCATTGCATCGGAAGATACACTTCGCCAAGGTCAGATTCAGGGATGTTTTATTCCCTATTCATCGGAGGCGACGGAAACGGTACCTCTTTATTTGAAGGACGATGAAAATGCTTGGACCGGATTGTGGTACGACCCTTTATTGTTTGTAGTTAATCGTGATTATTATGCCATGGGCGGCAATAATATCAATACGTGGAGCGACTTATTGACAGATTCGACTATCAGTATCAGTTTTCCCGATTTGGCGGCTACGGATATTGGCGGCGACTTTCTTTGCGAGTTCGTAGAAGTACACGGCAGCGAGCGGTCGGCACTGTATTTTCGCAGCCTGCAGGAACGCATCGGTACTTATTCTAAAACCATGGCTCCCGTCATGCATCGCGTCGCATCCGGAGAAGTTCAGGTCGGCATTATCGATGCTCTGACGGAACGGCAATATCGTTTTGACGGAGCTCCCGTATTCGATGTGTATCCTCAGGACGGGACATCGTACTGGTTGACGGGAACAGCTGTTACGCGTTGGTGCGAAGACGAGGGAGTTGGCCGCCGTCTTTACGGATTGGCTTTTGTCCAACGAAGCTGTCGATATATTGAGCAAAAACCGCTTGTACTATAACTTTGCTTCTTCGACCTTGCCGCAACGTCAGGATTCGAAGGGAAAAGACCCCGTTTTGTTTATGACGACGAAGCATTACAATGACGAACAACGAAAAGAATTGCAAGATTGGTGGATCAGAACGGTCCGCTTCGGAAAGGATACGTAATGGAGAAGATTGCCTTTGTCAGCTTGGGCTGCTCGAAGAATTTAATAGATACGGAAGTCATGCTGGGGATTTGAAGGATAAACACATGGGCATGACCGACGATCCGTCGCAGGCCGACATTATTATCGTCAATACATGTACGTTTATTGAAAAAGCTAAGCAAGAGTCTATTGACGCCATTATCGAGGCAGGCCGATATAAGACGGAAGGCAGGTGCAAGATTCTCATTGTCACAGGGTGTCTCAGTCAGCAGTATCAGGAAGAGTTGTTGAAAGAGTTGCCCGAAGTAGATGCCCTCTTGGGCACCGGTTCATGGGACCGAATTTGGGAAGCCGTTACGGCGGTTAAGACGGGTAAACGGGCTTGCTTTATGGACGATGTGAGTCATTTGTACGACCAGAATACGAGTCGTGTTTTGACGACACCCACGTACAGTGCCTATGTCAAAATCGGGGAAGGTTGTAATAACGGTTGTACCTTCTGTATCATTCCGCACGTACGCGGACCCTTGTACAGTCGAACTGTCGAATCCGTAACGGCGGAAGTGCGGCAACTCGCCGCCGGCGGGGTGAAGGAAATCAATCTTATTGCACAGGATACGACGAGTTACGGCGTCGATTTGACGGGAAAGTCCCTTTTGCCCGACTTGTTGCGTGAATTAGTTAAGATAGAGGGGATTGAATGGATTCGTCTCTTCTATTTATACCCCCATTTCTTTACGGATGAATTGACGGAACTTATTGTTAAGGAAGACAAAATCTGTCCTTACGTCGATTTACCGTTACAACACATTTCACAGAGCGTGTTGAAACGCATGAATCGACGGGACAGTCAGGCCGACATTTTAAAACTGATAGATAAGCTTACGGCTCACGGTCGCAAGCTGACATTGAGATCTACGTTTATTGTCGGATTTCCGGGAGAAACGGAAGAAGAGTTTCAGGAACTGTGCGACTTTGTGGAACGGACGAAGTTCGATGCCGTCGGTGTTTTCACCTATTCACAGGAAGAAGGGACTCCCGCAGCGGCTATGGCCGACCAGATTCCCGAAGAGGTGAAGGAAGAACGATATCATAGGCTTATGGCTATTCAAGCCAAGGTGTCGGAAGAACGAAATCGCGACCTGGAAGGCTCCGTTCATCCTTTTATCGTTGAGGAATTGACGGACGAAAGCGGTCATTTGCAGGCTGTCGGTCGTCTGGATATTCAGGCTCCCGAAGTAGACGGCTTGACGTATGTAGAAGACGCAAAAGGACTAAAAGAAGGAGACATCATTCCCGTACGCGTTGTTCAAGGGTTTGCCTATGATGTCATTGCCGAACGCATTTAATATCGAGGTGTAAGCTGTGCTGGTTGAATTGGTAACGACCGGGTCGGAACTCTTGCTCGGTGAAATAAGCAATGTAGATGTTCAATATTTATCACAACAGCTTAATACGATGGGGTATTCCGTTATTTACCATACGACGGTAGGCGACAATCCTCAGCGTATGAAGCAGGTTCTGGAAACGGCTCTGGGTCGTGCCGATATGGTTATAACGACAGGCGGTCTCGGACCGACACAGGGCGATATGACGAAAATCATCGGTGCCGAAGTGACGGATGCACCTCTTGAGTTTCGTGAAGACGTAATGGAAGGTGTCGTTGCGTGGATTAAACTTCGTCATCCTGAGCGGGATTTGACGGAAAACCAGCGCCGCCAAGCCATGATCCCCAAAGGTGCGGATGTCTTGACCAACGAGGCGGGGACGGCACCGGGAACGGCCTTGTACAAGAGCGGCAAGGTTCTCATTCACTTGCCGGGACCGCCGTCGGAAATGAAGTGGGTTTCGATCATAGCGTAAAGCCGTGGCTATATGAACGTTTCGGGTCACAAGGCTACATTTACTCGTCGTATATGAGAATTTACGATATGGGTGAAGCACGCATTGAAGAAACGATTATGGATCTTGTCAAGAACCAGTCGGAGCCGACTTTGGCCATGTATGCCCGCATCGGTTATGTGGAAATACGTATTACGGCTAAGGGAGAGACAAAAGAAGCCGCTCAAAACCTTGTCGAACCGATGAAAGAAAAGTTGGCTGAACGGTTGGGAGATGTTATTATTACGTACGATGACGAACCGATTGCGGCGGCTTTGGGACGAACGGCCCGTAAAAAAGGGTTGACCGTCAGTGCCGCAGAATCCTGTACGGGCGGTCTGGTCGGTTCGTACATTACGGATATTGCCGGAAGTTCCGCTTATTTTCTGGGTTCCGCAGGAACGTATCAGGATGAAATCAAGGCGAAGTTGTTGGGTGTTCCTGAAAAAACACTGCAAACCTATACGGCTGTCAGTGAAGAAACGGCGGCGGCCATGGCTGAAGGAAGTCGCGCTTTATACGGCAGTGATGTAGCTGTCAGTACGACGGGTATCGCCGGTCCCGACGGCGGTACGGATGAACAGCCGGTGGGGCTTGTCTATTTCGGCGTAGCCGGGCCGAAGGGGGACGGTCGTTTATAAGAGCGTCTTTCCGGGCGATCGCAAAGAAGTAAAAGAAAGAGCCGCTACGAAGGCGGTTTACCATTTGTTGCAATATATGAGGGAACGGTTGTAAGGAGGTTCTACATGGAAGCGAAACAAGCGGCATTGGAAAATGCCATGAAAAAAATTGAAAAAGATTTCGGTAAGGGTGCGATTATGCGCCTTGGTGATTTGGCTGAAAAAATGAATCTGGAGGTCATTTCGTCCGGGTCTTTGGCTGTTGACCTGGCAGTCGGCGTTGGCGGCTATCCGCGCGGTCGTGTTATCGAAATTTACGGTCCCGAATCGTCGGGTAAAACCACCTTGGCTTTGCATGCTATTGCTTCGGCACAAAAGGCCGGCGGTATTGCCGCTTTTATCGATGCGGAACATGCGTTGGACCCCGTGTATGCCCGTCATTTGGGTGTCGATACGGCGGATCTTCTCATTTCTCAGCCCGATAACGGAGAACAGGCGCTGGAAATTACGGAAGAACTCGTGCGCAGCGGTGCTATCGATATTATTGTCGTCGACTCCGTAGCAGCCCTCGTACCGAAGGCGGAAATCGAGGGTGAAATGGGCGACTCTCATGTAGGGCTGCAGGCTCGTCTTATGAGTCAGGCTTTGCGTAAGTTGACGGGTATTATTTCCAAGTCTAAGGCCATCGTTATATTCATTAACCAGTTACGCGAAAAAGTAGGTATCATGTTCGGCAATCCGGAAACGACGACGGGCGGCCGTGCATTGAAATTTTATGCTTCCGTACGTATGGAAATCCGCAAGGGAGAAGCTATTAAGTCCGGTACGGATGTAATCGGTAATCGAGCTCGTATTAAAGTGGTTAAAAACAAGGTGGCTCCGCCTTTCCGCAATTGTGAAGTCGATATTATGTACGGCACGGGGATATCTAAAGAAGGGACTCTCCTCGACCTGGGTTCGTCCATGGAAATTTTGGAAAAGAGCGGTACGTGGTATTCTTATAAGGGAGAACGTCTCGGTCAGGGGAAGGAAAATGTTAAGAATTACTTAAAAGAACATGCCGATGTGGCTGCTGAAATCGAACAGATCATTCGCGATACCCTCGTAGCCGAACCGGAAAAGTTTGATGAAGTGTTGACCGACGTGCCTCATGCTTCGGATGACGAATAAGAACTATGGAGTATAAGGAAGCCTACGGGGCGGCCCTACGGTTCTTAAACGTACGTTTTTTGAGTGAAGAAGAGTTACGTCGCAAGTTAAGACGCCGCGAAGTGACGGATGACATCATTGATGAAGTGACGGAAAAGCTTAAAAGTGAACGGTTTCTTGATGATCATCGCTTGGCTGAAAGCGTATACCGCTATTATGCTCAAAAAGCACAATACGGGCATGCTTATATTTGTAATAAATTGCGTCTGCGATTTTTACCCGTTCCCGAAGAGACTAAAGCCTACGATGAGGTGCCTGTGGCCTTGGCTTTAGTTGCCAAAAAATTTAAAAACCGTTGTGACAATGAGCAGAAAATTATTCGTTATCTGCAAAACCGAGGGTTTTCGGGAAAGGCTGTACGAGCGGCGTTAGAGGACTTTGTCAGCTTGACAGACGACTGAAAAAAATTTACAATAATTATAACCGGTATATGTATGCTGGAAATAATATGTAATCATGGTTTTTTGAAAAATGATGAATTGAGAAAAGACTCATACTAAAAAAGCCGGACGCAAGTTCGGCTTTTTTTAATGAAAAGGAGGTGAACCAGAGTATGACGGAAATTATTGTGGCAGCTGTAATTTGCGGTGCGGCCGGTCTCGGGGCCGGTTATTTCTATCGTCTGAAAATCGCTGAAGGTAAATTGGGCAGCGCTGAAACGGAAGCGGCTCGAATTATCAGTGCGGCGAAAAAGACGCGGAAGCGCAGCGCAAAGAAACGATTCTTGAAGGTAAAGAAGAAGCGCAACGCTTACGCAGTGAAGCGGAACGTGATTATAAAGAACGACACAGTGAACTGCAGCACCAAATGCGTCGCCTCAATCAGAAGGAAGAGCATTTGGACAAGAAGTTCGATACGATGGAAAAGAAGGAAGAAGCTCTTCTTCGTAAAGAAGGAGAAATTACGAAGGTTCGTGAAAAGATTGACCGGTTACATGAACAGCAACTGGCAGAGTTGGAACGAATTTCCGAACTTTCTTACGACGATGCGAAAGAGTTGCTTTTGGCCAACGTAAAGACGGAAATCAAGCATGAAACGGCTCAGCTTATTAAATCTCTTGAAGATGAAGCCAAAGAAGAAGCGGAACAGAAGTCGTTGGAAATTATTTCCTTGGCTATTCAAAGATGTGCAGCCGATCACGTGGCGGAAACGACGGTGTCCGTCGTATCCTTGCCTAATGATGAAATGAAGGGGCGCATTATCGGTCGTGAAGGCCGTAATATCCGAGCCATCGAAACACTGACGGGCGTTGATTTGATTATCGACGATACGCCGGAAGCTGTTATTTTGTCCTGTTTCGACCCCATTCGTCGGGAAGTGGCCCGACTGGCTTTGGAAAAACTGATTGTCGACGGGCGTATTCATCCGGCACGAATCGAAGAAATGGTTGAAAAAGCTCGTAAAGAAGTGAGTCAAAAGATTCGTGAAGCCGGGGAACAGGCTACGTATGAAGCGGGTGTTCACGGCCTTCATCCGGAAGTCATCAAAACCCTCGGACGTTTGCGGTATCGTACGAGTTACGGTCAAAACGTATTGCGTCACTCCATTGAAGTGGCTCAGTTGGCCGGCATTATGGCGGCCGAATTGGGTGTCGATGTCAACTTGGCACGTCGCGGCGGCTTGATTCATGATATCGGTAAGGCCTTGGATCATGATTTGGAGGGTACGCACGTATCTATCGGTGTCGACGTAGCGAAGAAGTACGGCGAATCGAAGGCGGTTATCAATTGTATCGCTTCTCATCACGGCGATGAAGAAGCCACATCTGTTGAAGCGGTTTTGGTAGCGGCAGCCGATGCCGTGTCGGCGGCTCGACCGGGAGCACGTCGAGAAACCTTGGAAAACTACTTGAAGCGATTGTCCAAGTTGGAAGAAATCGCCAAATCCTTCGAAGGCGTTGAAGAGTGTTTCGCTATTCAGGCAGGACGTGAAATTCGCGTAATGGTTAAGCCTGAAAAGCTGAACGAAGACGATTGTGTTATTCTCTGCCATGACGTGGCGAAACGAATCGAAGCGGAATTGGAATATCCCGGACAGATTAAGGTCGTCATTATCAGAGAAACGCGCATGGTCGATTATGCAAAATAGAAAGTTACAGCCCTTTGTACCATACGGTGCGAAGGGCTGTTTTGTGTCCGTATACCTATGGCGTAAAGTTCATCGGGTATGATATAATGCCATCACACGTGCTGTGGTTGAAAGTCGATGCCAGTCGCAGGCGAAGCGATCCACGTAAGGGCTCGAAGCGGGTCCGATCATAGTGCGGCCTAGAAGTAAGACCTGCCGCGAAAAGCGAGAGAACCGGTAGTGGGGGACAACAGTCTATGAGCGAAAGTTCCAGCAGGCGAGTGTGGGGGTAAAAACCAGGTCAGGCGTGTTGGACTTCGTTTGAAGTCTATTGAAAAGCCATCTTTGGATGGCTTTTTCAATATGCTGTGATAATATCGGTTATAATACAGCGTTTTTCACGGAAGAAAAAAAGGAAGGTATAATGAAAGCTTTTAGTAGTCATCGATATTCAAAATATGTTAATCCGTATGAAGCCCTATGAAAGCACTCGCTTTTTGCAGCGAGTCGGCATTTTGATTGAACAGGCTCGGAAAAAGGGTATTGAAGTCATTTATGTTCGTCATAAAAGCGATAGTTTGATTCCGGGAACAAAAGATTGGCAGATTCATGAAGCTGTAGCCCCTAAGGAAGGCGAAAAGATTATTGAAAAGAGCTATCCGTCGTCATTTAAGGATACGGATTTTGATACCTATTTGAAAGACAAGGGGATAGACAATCTGATCCTTGTGGGCATGCAAGTTGAATATTGTGTGGACACGACTATTCGCGTAGCCTTTGAAAAAAATTATAAGATTACGGTACCTCAAGGGGGGACGACGACCTTTGATACGAAGAATATGCCGGCGGCGAATATCCGGATTCATCATGAAAAAATCTGGGACCGTGTTTTCGGACGGGTATTGCCTATGGAAGAGGTCTTGTCTTTTATGGATGAAAAATAATTAGCTAAAAAGTGATACATCTAAAAAGTAACGGACAGACTCCGTTGCTTTTTATTTATCTGCAAATAGGATAGGTAAGCCGTTTTGTTTGACGAACCATGAGGGCTATAGTAAAATATAGGATGTATGTACATTATTTTCAGGAAGGTGCGACGTATAGATGACCGCTTCGGAACAAAGGGTATATGATGATTTGGCAAATAGCCCTTTTGATCAGCTCATGGGTTTCGACATATCAGAGATAAGTCAGGACGGGCTTACTCTGGTCTTTCACAATGTGGGAACAGCATGGGATAATCCGAACGGGACCTTGTACGGCGGCGTTTTTTACGGCATGGCCGCATCCGTAACGGAGAAGATGTGTCTGTTGCACGGGTTAAAGCCTCGCCTTCTCGATTTGGCTGTAAACCATATTCGGCCGGGCAAGGCCGATACGGATATTGCTGTCAAAGCCTTTTTCATTCATGAAGGTCGGACGACGGCCGTAGCGGTTTGCGAGTTTTTCGATAATGAAAAACGGCGATTGGCCTATGCCAAGGCTACGTTTACTGTCAAAGCGGACGGAGGCGAACGGTAATGAACGAACGCTTTACGCCTGAAGAAAAGAAGGAATTGCAAGAAACGTTGGCACGGATTTATAAAAGTACGCCTTATTTTCAAACGTTGCCGTGTCGCGTTATAGACTTCGACAGGGGAGAAGTAAGAATTGATTTTCCCGTAGAAGAACGGTTTTGCACGGCCGACGGTACGGCATCAGCCGGACTGATGACGGCCTTTTGCGATACACTCATGGGATTTTCCAGCCGAACTTGCGGCTACCGCATAACTACCCTGGAAATTAACATGAATTACGTACGACATGCTCGTGTAGGTGAATTGTTGCACGGTATGGGTACGGTTGTGAATATAGGGGAAGATACGCTGTTGACGGAAGCGGTTATTCGCGATGATGAAGGCCGACTTGTAGTTAAGAGCCGAGCTTCTTTTTATATTCTTGAAAAACCTGAAAAACAGTAGTCATTGACGGAAGGTTGGGTAACGACATGGATTTTGCTTACAACGACGAACAACTGGATATTATCAAAGTCGTACGTGATTTGGTAGAAAAAGAAATCAAACCGTATGCTTTGGAAATGGACGAAACGGAAAAGCTTCATGAAGGTTTGTTGGAAAAATTGGCAGCACAGGGCCTCTTGGGCGTAGCTATTCCCGAAGAATTCGGCGGTGCCGGCTTGGATGCCGTTACCATTGCCGCTATTTATGAAGAACTCGGTAAAGGGTGCGCCGGCGTAGCTACGACGGTTGCAGCCAATGCTTTGGCCTCGTACCCCGTTATCATTGCCGGGAACGATGATCAGAAAAAGCGTTATTTCGATATTATTAATGACGACCACTTGGCGGCTTTCGCTTTGACCGAGCCGGGAACGGGTTCCGATGCGGGCTCCGTATCGACTCAGGCTACGAAAACGGAAGACGGCAAGGGCTATATCTTAAACGGCACGAAGTGCTTCATTACTAACGGTGCTTTGGCTGAAGTTTTCGTCGTCTTCGCCAATACGCGTAAGGGCGGCGGTGTTCGCGGCTTGACGGCTTTCATCGTTAAGAAGGGCACACCGGGCTTTTCAGTGGGCAAGGCCGAAAATAAGATGGGTATTCGCGCGTCCAATACGACGGAACTCATTTTCCAGGATTGCTTCGTACCCATGGAAGATCGCCTCGGCCGCGAAGGCCAGGGCTTCCGAATTGCCATGAATACGCTTGATGCGGCTCGTCCCTTTGTAGGTGCCGTATCGGTCGGTATTGCCGAAGCGGCTTTCCGCGCTTGCACGGAATATGCTAAAGTACGTGTACAATTCGACAAGCCTATCGCTTCCTTCCAAATGGTCCAGGCTATGATTGCCGATATGGCAATGAAGGTTGAAGGTGCTCGTCTTCTTGTTCAACGCGCTTGCTGGATGAAGGACCAGGGCATGGATTTCAGCCGTGAAGCGGCTATTGCCAAATGTAACGCTTCGGACGTTGCCATGCAGGTAACGACGGATGCCGTACAGGTTATGGGCGGCTATGGCTATATTAAAGAATATCCCGTAGAAAAGTATATGCGTGACGCTAAAATCATGCAGATCTACGAAGGCACGAACCAGATCCAAAGATTGGTTATTGCAAATAAGACGCTCTATTGATACAATAGATGCATTAATACATAAGTTGCTATGACGAAGACAGCATATAACAAAAAGACGTGTACAGGAAACGACATCGCCGATTGAGAGTGTCGCTCGTCCGGTTTTATGATTCCCTTCGGAGCTCTCGGCTGAAACTACAGTAGGCCGAGCGGGTCTTCCCGTTACAGGAGAGTAAAGTCATAATTAGGGTGGTACCGCGAGACCTTCGCCCCTTTGGGGTGAGGGTCCGTTTTTTATTATGCAGGAGGTATACGATGATTACAGACAGAATCGAAGAGATTAAGGCAGCCGTCAATGAACAGTTGAAAAAAAGCAGTGCCTTACAAGATGTACAAGATATTCGTGTCAAGTATTTAGGCAAAAAGGGCGAACTTACGTCTCTTATGAAGAGTTTGAAAGATTTGTCGGCAGAAGAACGTCCGAAAGTCGGCCAGGCTGTTAACTCGGCACGCGAAGTAATTGAAGGTTACTTGAATACCAAGACGGAAGAATTGAAAGCCGCCGTATTGGCAGCTAAAATCGAGTCGGAACGCATTGATATCACTTTGCCGGGTAGACAACCGATTACAGGTCATGAACATCCTCTCCATAAAATTCGCCGTGAAATGGAACAGGCCTTCCTTCATATGGGTTTTTCCATTGTGGAAGGTCCCGAAATTGAAGACGATTACTATAACTTCCAATGTCTTAATTTCCCCGATGATCATCCGGCACGGGATATGCAAGACTCCATGTATATAACGGATAAAATCCTCCTGCGTACTCATACATCGCCCATGCAGGCGCGTACTTTACAGGCTCACAAACCGAACGAACCGGTTAAGGTTATCGTTCCCGGGAAGGTATATCGTTGGGACTATGATGCTACTCACTCGCCTGTATTCCATCAAATGGAAGGGCTTATTGTAGATGAACATATTCGTTTCTCCGACTTGAAAGGTATGTTGGAAGACTTTTTGCGCGAAATATTCGGACCGCAGACGAAGGTGCGTTTCCGTGCCAGCTTTTTCCCCTTTACAGAACCCAGTGCGGAAGTGGATATTTCCTGTGTTATGTGCGGCGGTGAAGGATGCCGCGTATGCTCTCACACGGGGTGGCTTGAAATCCTCGGTTGCGGGATGGTTCACCCGAACGTATTGCGCTTGAACGGTTACGATCCTGACAAAGTCAACGGCTTTGCTTTCGGGATGGGTGTAGAACGTATTGCCATGTTGAAGTACGGAATCGACGACTTGCGCCTGTTCTACGAAACGATATGCGTTTCTTGAATCAGTTTTAGGAGGTACGGAAGATGAAAAGTTCATTCGAATGGATGCAAGATTATGTAACTATAGATAAAAGCCGCACACCTCAAGAATTTGCCGATGTTTTGACCATTGCCGGCATCCCTGTAGAGCAGGTGGAATATTGGGGCGAAGATATACAAAATGTCATTACAGGTAAGATTACGAAAATCGTGCCGCATCCCAATGCGGATAAGCTCGTTATTTGCACTCTTAATACGAGAGATAAAGAACTGACCATCGTTACGGGCGCTACGAATGTACGGGAAGGACAAATCGTGCCTGTTGCCGTACACGGAGCTCATTTACCCGGCGGTGTGAAAATTAAAAAATCGAAGCTCCGCGGTGAAACGTCGGAAGGTATGCTTTGTTCGGCTCATGAATTGGGACTGGACGACAGTCTTCTCTTACCGGAAGAACGGTCAGGGATCTGGATTTTACCGGAAGATACGCCTGTGGGCGTTGACGCCGTAGCTCAGACGGGGTTGCGTGATGTCGTATATGAATACGAATTGACGCCGAACCGGGCCGATTGCTTCAGCATGGTGGGCTTAAGCCGTGAATTTGCCGTGTTATCCCGACAGGAAGCCAAGTTGCCGCAAGTAGAAGTACAAGAAAGCAGTGAAAAAATTGACGGGAAATTGAAGGTAACCATTGACGATTCGGAATTGTGTGCTCGCTATGCGGCCCGCATGCTTTATAACGTCAAGGTGGGCAAATCGCCGTTTTGGATGCAGCAACGGTTGCGTAAAGCCGGCGTTCGTCCTATTAACAATGTCGTCGACGTAACGAATTATGTCATGATTGAATTCGGCATTCCCTTACATGCATACGATTACGATAAGTTGGCCGGACATGAACTCATTGCCAGAAGAGCAAAGAAGGGCGAAAAGATTACGACTTTGGATCAGGTTGAACGGCAACTGACGGAAAATATGCTGGTCATTGCCGACGCTGAAAAGGCAAGCTGTGTTGCCGGTGTTATGGGCGGCTTTGATTCGGAAGTAACGGAAGAAACGACAACGGTTGTCTTGGAATGTGCATCTTTTAAGGGTTCTTCCATTCGTAAGACCGGCCGTGCTTTAGGGCTTCGTTCCGAAGCGTCGGCTCGTTTTGAACGAGGCCTCGATTCGGAAGGGTGTGTTCACTCCCTTAACCGGGCGGCTCAGTTGTTGCAACAAATGGGGGCTTGCGAAGTAGCGGCCGGCGTCATTGATGAATATGTACGTCCTCAGGAAGTTCGCCGCATCGACTTTACAGCACAGCGAGTCAATGACTTCCTCGGTACGGATATTTCGGAAGAAAATATGATTTCCATCTTGGCAACCTTGGGCTTTAAGACGGAAAAACACGACAAGGTATTGACGGCTGTTGTACCGACATGGCGTATCGACTGCACGGAAATGCCCGATATTGCAGAAGAAGTAGCTCGTATTTACGGATATGAGAACATTCAATCCACCCGTCCTCTCAGTAATATTTCGGAAGGCCAGGAAGGATTTGAACATGCCGTTCGGGAACATATTTCGGCCGTCTTGAGTCGCAGCTGTTTGAATGAAACGGTAACGTTCAGCTTTATGAGTGCCGATTCGCTGAAAAAACTCCTCTTTAAAGAAGACGACGCTCATTATCAGGCCGTGCCTATATTGAATCCCATTACGGAAGAATTCCCTCTTATGAGAACAACCTTGCTTCCGTCTCTGATGGACGTACTTGTACGCAATCAGGCGGTAAAAAATGACCGCGTGGCTATTTATGAAATTGCATCTACGTATCGTCCCAAGAGTCTTCCCGTTACGGAATTGGTTGATGAAAACAGAGAAATTACGGGCCTTTTATACGGGAATCGGACACAGGCAAGCTGGCCGTATAAAGCGGAAGGATTTGATTTCTACGACGTAAAAGGTTTGATGGAAGCCGTTCTGACAAGCTTGGGCATTCATGCACAGTTGCGGGCCTCAGATTATGCCCTCTTACACCCCGGCAAGGCGGCTGAATATGTTGTAGGCGACACGGTTCTTTGCCGTTTCGGCGAACTTCATCCGCAGTGCGTCGACAACTACGATGTTGCGGGCCCCGTATATGTCTTTGAAATGTACTTGAAGGACCTCTTGCCTTTAATCAACCTCATTCCCGATTATCACAAGGTAGGCAAGTTCCCGGCTCTTACCCGTGACCTGGCCGTACTCGTTCCGGTCAGTGCCAAGCATGCCGACTTGCTGAATATTATTCGAGAAAAAGGCGGTCAGTATTTAGAAGGCGTACATCTCTTCGACGTATATTCAGGAGAACAGGTTCCTCGCGGCTTTGTAAGCCTTGCTTTCGCCTTGACCTTCCGTTCTGCTGAAGGGACCTTGTCCGATGCGGATATTCAACAACCCGTTACGGACATTCTTGAAGAATTACAAGAAAAAGCGGGGGCGAAACTTCGTTAGCCTTATTTTGCATAATAACTACAAGGCTCTTCCTTTACAGGCAGGGCCTTGTAGTGTATAATAAGCCATGTCGTACGGGTACCGGGTGTATCGATCACTCCGACGAACACGCAGTGCTTGGTGAATGTTATATTACAGGAGGAATTACAATGTTAAGCGTAGAAGAAAAACAAGCTATTGTTGCCAAATTCGGCACAAACGAAAAAGACACGGGGTCTCCGGAAGTACAGATCGCGCTCCTTACGAGCCGTATCCTTTATTTGACGGATCACCTTCGCAGTCATAAAAAGGACCATGCGTCCCGTCGCGGTTTGTTGAAACTTGTCGGCCAGCGCCGTAACTTACTTGCATACTTGCAAAAACATGACTTGGAACGTTACCGTGCTATTCTCGAAAAACTCAACCTGCGTAAATAATTGCACGAACTGAGGCTGATGTATAGACACATCAGCCTCTTTTTTGGATAGTAGATATAAGGAGGAAAGGGAATGGAAGAAAAAATATTCCAAATGGATTTTGCCGGCCGACCTCTTACCGTGGAAGTCGGTAAATTGGCAAAGCAGTCTAGCGGTGCCGCTTTGGTACGTTACGGCGATACAGCCGTTTTCGTTTCGGCAACAGGATCGAAAGAAGCACGTGAAGATGCGGATTTCTTCCCCTTAACCGTAGACTATGAAGAAAAAATGTATGCTGTCGGTAAAATTCCCGGCGGCTTTATAAAAAGAGAAGGCAAACCGCCTGAATCGGCGACCTTGTTTGCTCGCCTTATTGACCGCCCTATTCGGCCCTTGTTCCCGAAAACGTATCGTCACGACGTACATGTTGTAGCCTATGACTTTGCAGTCGACCACGATAACGCTCCGGAAATTGCGGCTATGATCGGTGCATCCGTCGCCTTATGCATGTCTCACATTCCCTTTGCGGGCCCGATTGCAGGCGTTCGTGTCGGTCGTATAGACGGCAACTTTATTATTAACCCCACAGTGGAACAGAGTGAAAAGAGTGACATGGATATTGTCGTAGCCGGCACAAAAGACGCTATTCTCATGGTTGAAGGCGGCGCTAAAGAAGTACCGGAAAGCGATATTCTCGATGCTATCATGTTTGCTCATGAAGAAATTCGCAAGGTCGTTGAATTCCAGCTGTCTTTCCTCGATGAAATCAGCGTACCGAAGCAGGAATTTGTTGAAAAAGAACCGCCTGCAGATATTGTGGAAGCTATTCATACCTATGGCGAAGCCAAGATGAAGGAAGCTATTTTCGATGCCGATAAGATGGCTCGTGAAGAAAAGATGAATGCCGTTGAAGCGGATATTTACGAACACTTTGCCGACATTTATCCGGATAATCAGGCCGATGTGGCAACGATTACACAGAAGATGATTAAAGAAATCGTTCGTCACATGATTGCTGTCGACAAGATTCGTCCTGACGGCCGTAAGGTTAACGAAGTTCGCCCCGTATCATGTGAAGTCGGACTCTTCAAGCGTACTCACGGCACGGGTCTGTTTACGCGCGGACAAACACAGATTCTGAGTTTTGCCACCTTGGCACCCTTGTCGGAAGCTCAGCATATCGACGGTGTCGGTACGGAAACGGAACGCCGTTACATGCACCATTACAACTTCCCGTCCTTCAGCGTCGGTGAAACTCGTTCTTCCCGCGGTCCGGGTCGTCGTGAAATCGGTCACGGTAAGTTGGCTGAACGGGCTCTTACTCAGGTGATGCCGTCGGAAGAAGAATTCCCGTACGCTATTCGCGTCGTGTCGGAAGTTCTCGAATCCAACGGTTCCAGCTCTATGGGCAGCGTTTGCGGCAGTACGTTGGCGCTTATGGATGCGGGCGTTCCCATTAAGGCTCCCGTTTCGGGCGTAGCTATGGGGCTTGTAACGAAGGATGACGACTTTACGATTTGACGGATATTCAAGGCATGGAAGATGCTTTGGGTGATATGGACTTCAAGGTAGCCGGCACGACAAAGGGCGTTACGGCTATTCAAATGGATATTAAAATCAAAGGCCTCAGTCGTGAAATCCTTGATACGGCTTTGAAACAGGCTCATGAAGGACGCCTTCATATTATGGATAAGATGTTGGCGGTCCTCGATGCACCGCGTAAGGAATTGTCTCCCTATGCACCGCGCATTATTACCATGCAGGTACATCCCGACAAGATTCGCGATATCATCGGGCCGGGCGGCAAGATGATTAAACAGATTACGGAAGAAACGGGTGCTAAAATCGACATTGACGATACGGGCCTCGTATACATCGCTTCCGTAGACGGAGAAGGCGGCGCTAAGGCCAAGGCATGGATTGAAAATCTGACGAAGGACGTAGAAGTCGGCGAAACGTATGTCGGCAAGGTTACGCGCCTTATGGCCTTCGGTGCCTTTGTAGAAGTTCTGCCCGGTAAAGAAGGCTTGGTTCACATTTCCCAGCTTGCGACGGAACGGGTGGAAAAGGTAGAAGACGTTGTCAACGTAGGCGATGAAATTGTCGTCAAGTGCGTAGAAATCGACAGCCAGGGACGTATTAACCTGTCCCGTAAAGTCGTATTGACGGGCGAAGACGGCGACTTCAAGAGTCGCGATCGCGGTGACAGAGGTAATCGCGGTCACCGCGACGGTCATCGGAGATAATGATGAGACAGCGCGGGTTTGAAATCGTTTCGGCTTATGCCGGACAAGGTATCCACATACCGTCCCGGAAGACGGCTAAAAGTGCGGGCTATGATTTGGAAGCGGCGGAAACGAAGGTCTTGGCACCTCATGCCGTAACCGTCGTTCCTACGGGTCTTAAGGCCTATATGGGTGATGACGAATATCTGTCTGTCTTTATCCGCTCGTCGTTGGCCTTTAAAAAAGGTCTCATGCTTGCTAACAGCACGGGCATTGTGGACAGTGATTACTATAATAACCCCGACAATGAAGGGCATATTATGATTGCCTACTACAATACGGGTGATACGCCCTATACGGTTGAAAAAGGGTGATCGTATAGGGTCAGGGATTTTTATGAAATACTTAACGGTCGATGAAGACGCCGCGTCGGGAATGCGGACGGGCGGCATCGGCAGTACAGGTAAATAAGTTAGCGAAAGAGGCACTCTACTGTATAATAACAGTGTAGTGCCTTTTTTTGTATTGTAAAGGGGAGACACATGAGTATCAGTACGGAAAAAAATGATAGACAGTCAAGATATTTTTTTAAAGGGACACGTATTGCATCTGACCTTGGATACAGTACGTATTAACGATACAGATCAGACTTCGACGCGAGAAGTGGTGCGTCACAAAGGGGCTTGTGCCATTTTGCCGATTACGCCGGAAGGAAAGATTATTCTCGTACGCCAGTATCGGTATGCACCGGATGAGGTACTCCTGGAAATTCCGGCGGGAAAAATAGACAGTAAGGAAGAAAACCCCTTGCATTGTGCAGCTCGCGAATTGGAAGAAGAAGCGGGCGTCACGGGTGAGCTCATTCCTTTGGGACATGTTTATACGTCACCGGGTTTTTCGGATGAATGTCTCTACTTATATGCGGCACGGAATCTGAAAAAAGGGACTCAGCATTTGGATGAAGATGAATTTATGAATATTGAATATTACACGCCTGAAGAAGTGGAAAAGATGATTGACAATAATGAAATAGTCGACTCGAAGACCATTGCCTGCTTCTTCAAGGCTCGTAAGTACATGCTCGGGAAATAAGCGGGCAGGGGGACATTATGAAACGTTTTAAAAGAATGATTGTCATCGTAACGGACAGTGTCGGTGCCGGCGGAGCTCCCGATGCCGAGCGCTTCGGAGATGAAGGGGCCGATACGTTAAAGCATATTGATGAAGCCGTGCCGGGTGGTCTTAAGATACCGAATCTGCGCCGCCTCGGTTGGGAAAAGGCGACACACATTCATCCCGAAGGCGTGAAAATCGTCGGTTCGTACGGACGTATGAGAGAAATCTCCAACGGCAAGGATACGACGAGCGGCCACTGGGAATTTATGGGAAATCCCGTAGAAAATCCTTTCCCCGTCTTTTACGACGCCTTCCCGCAAGACTTACTGGATACGTTTACGAAAAAAACGGGCCATGGATGGCTCGGTAACGAAGTGGCGTCGGGAACGGAAATTATTGCTCGCCTCGGTCCTGAACATATACAGACGAAAAAGCCCATTGTCTATACATCGGCAGACAGTGTCTTTCAGATTGCGGCTCATACGGATGTCATTCCTTTGGAAGAACTCTACCGTATTTGCGAAGTGACACGTAAGGAAGTATGCGTAGGGCCGTACGAAGTGGGTCGCGTTATTGCCCGACCCTTTGTAGGAGAACCGGGGAATTTCGTGCGTACGGGAGACCGTCAGGATTACAGCCGTCTGCCGGAGCGGAAAATGGTCTTTTCCTACTTGAAAGAAAAGGGATATGAAGTCATCGGCGTCGGTAAAATCGGTGATATTTATGCTCATATCGACCTTACGGAAAGCTATCATACGGCAAATAATCGGGAAGATATGGATTTTCTTATTCGCGAATTGAAGCGACATCGAGACAAGGAAGGCCTGCTCATGGCCAACTTTGTCGACTTCGACAGCATGTACGGTCATCGTCGAAACGCACAAGGATATGCACAGTGTCTGGAAGACTTTGATTCTATGTTAGCGAACTCTTGCCCTTGTTGCAAGACGACGAACTCTTGATGATTACGTCCGATCACGGCAATGATCCGACTATGTCGGGTACGGACCATACGAGAGAAGAAGTACCCCTCGTTGCGTACAGTCCGAGTCTTACGGAAAGTACGGATTTGGGAACGCGTCTGACCTTTGCCGACTTGGGGCAAACGATTATGGATAACTTTGATGCGGGCAAGTTGCCTTTCGGCACTTCTTTTTTGAATGACTTGAAATAGTAACCGGAGGAGGGACGGACTATGTGGCCTGTCGACTTTATAGAAGAAAAACGGGACGGCAAGGAGCAGAGTGCGTCCCGAATTAAAAAAATTTATAGAAGATTATACGCAAGGCCGAGTTGCAGACTATCAGGCGGCAGCATGGCTTATGGCCGTGTACCTGAAGGGCATGAATGAAGGAGAAACGGCGGCCCTTACGGCAGCTATGCGAGATTCGGGAGAAGTCGTCGACTTATCGGCTATTGACGGCGTTACGGTAGACAAGCACAGTACGGGCGGTATTGCCGATACGACGACACTCATCGTGACACCGCTTGTTGCGGCAGCCGGTGTGAAAGTAGCGAAAATGAGCGGTCGCGGTCTGGGATTTACGGGCGGTACCTTGGATAAACTTGAATCCGTACCGGGATTTCGCATTACCTTGTCGAAAGAAGAGTTCTTCAATCAAGTCAATCGCATCGGCTTGGCCGTCATCGGTCAGTCGGGAGAATTGGCACCGGCCGATAAGCTTTTGTATGCCTTGCGAGATGCAACGGGGACAGTAGAAAGTATACCTCTTATTGCAAGCTCCGTTATGAGTAAGAAACTCGCCGGCGGAGCGGATGCTATTGTCTTGGATGTAAAATACGGCGACGGAGCCTTTATGAAAACAAGGGAACGGGCCTTTGAATTGGCTCGGGCCATGGCGGATATCGGCGTGGCGGCAGGAAAACCTACGACGGCTGTCCTGACATCTATGAATGCTCCCTTAGGCATGAGTATCGGCAACAGCTTGGAAGTCGATGAAGCCGTAGACGTTCTTTCAGGTAGAGGAGGCAAAAGGCTGAAAGAAGTGGTTCTCACTGTCGGCGCCTATATGCTGAAGGCGGCAGGACTCGTTACTACAGCTGAAGAAGGGCGGACGGTTTTACAAGAACACATCGACGACGGGTCGGGGCTTCAAAAATTTAAGGAGTTTTTAAAAGCACAAGGGGGCGATACGTCCTTTATAGGCGTGCGTCCTCTGACAAGAAGATTAAATGCAAGAGACATACGAGCTGAAAGAAGCGGCTTTATCGCACATGTAGACGGCAGAGCCTTGGGTGAGATCGCCATGGAAACGGGTGCCGGCAGGGCTCACAAGGATGATGTTATCAACTTGTATACAGGCCTCGCCTTGCATAAAGAAGTATATGATAAGGTGGAAGCAGGAGACCTCTTATGCACCCTATACGGGGATGAGGGGGCGGATACGGCTACATATGAAGAACGGATTCGAGCCGCTTTTCAGATAGAAGCGGCAGAGCCTACAGAAAAAGAAGCGGTTGTTGCCGCAGTAATAGACGGGTAAACGGGAGTAGTTATGGCGGAAAAATTTAAAGTTCCTGTGGAAAAGGGAAAAACATATACCATCGATATTTTGCGGCTCGGGTCAAACGGTGAGGGCGTGGGACGAGTAGAAAATTTTACGGTCTTTGTAGACGGAGCCTTGCCGGGAGAAACGGTGACGGCACGGATTACCTTTGTAAAGAAACAATACGCGACGGGGCGTTTGGAGAAGGTACAAAAGCCATCAGAACACAGGGTGAAACCGCCTTGCAGTGTTTATGCCGAATGTGGCGGTTGTCAGTTACAGCATCTGTCGTACGAAGGGCAGTTGGCGGAAAAACGGCAACAAGTTCAGGATGCGGTTGAAAGAATCGGTAAGCTGAAGGATATTCCCTATCTTGCCGACACTGGGAGCCGATGACCCGTGGACCTATCGCAATAAGATGCAGCTACCCGTAGGTGGCGATAAAAAAAGCCTGCACATCGGCTGCTTTGCCGAAAAAGTCGCATCGCATTATCGATATTAATGCCTGTCCTATTCAAAAAGGGGCAATAACGAAATTATTCCTGTCGTCCGTCAGTGGATGAAGGCATATAAGATTCCCGCCTATGATGAAGACAGGGGAACGGGAATTGTCCGTCATATTATGGGCAGAACCGGCGTTCATTCGAGTAAGATCATGGTTTGTATTGTCACGGCCGTACCCATGGTGCCGCATATGAAAGAACTTGTACAAATGCTGCGCAAAGACGTGCCGGGGCTGACGAGCGTCATTCAGAACATTAACTCTCGCCATACGAATGTCATCTTGGGAAACAAGACGAAGGTCATTTACGGAAGTCCGACTATTTCCGACTCCATCGGCGATTTGAGTTTCAGAATATCGGCTCAATCCTTCTTTCAGGTAAACAGCGAACAGGCCCAAAAGCTCTACGATACGGCTCTGTTCTATGCAGACCTTAAAGGAAACGAAACGGTAGTGGACGTATATTGCGGTACGGGAACCATTACCCTCTTTTTAGCCAAAAGAGCCAAGTTTGCCTACGGCATTGAAATCGTCGAACCGGCCATTCGCGACGCCGTAAAAAATGCAAAGGACAACGGCGTGAAAAACGCTCACTTCATGTGCGGCGATGCGGCGTACAAGCTTCCCGAACTCTTGAGAAGCGGTGTAAAACCCGATGTCATTGTCATCGATCCGCCCAGAGCTGGTTGTGAAGAAAAAGTCCTGAACGCCATTGCAAGCGTCAAACCGAAACGCGTCGTTTACGTGTCGTGCAACCCGGCGACCTTGGCAAGAGACCTGGCATACATGAAAACGCGAGGCTACGAAACACAAAAAGTCCAGCCCGTCGACATGTTCCCCCAAACCCACCATACTGAGGCGGTTGTCTTGTTGGTAAGGGAACGAAGTGACTGAAGCGGCAATGAAACTAACCATATCAAGACAACCCACGAACTAGAACTGAAGGTGAAAAGTGAGTGGTAGTTGTCTACGATTCCCATGTCAGGACGGCCCAAGAATGCAAGCCGAAGGCGAAGCATGATTGGCAGCCGTCTACGACTGAGGCAGTCGCCTTGCCGGTAAGGAAACGATAGGCGACTTTGTCATGTCTTGAATAGCAGAGTAAATAGTTAAAGTTGAGGTGAGTATTATAAACTTTTTTCTTTCGAGTCTGGGATTTTTTATAATAGCCGGCCTTACTTTATCTTTTACCGTGTTTTTGTATATTCGTCTTGTTGTAGCCGTTCGAGAGGGTCGTGACGTGCCTAAGTGGATGTATAAAGTAGGGCATGCCATAAAAGGGCGAGGCAGTGATGTATATGAAGACGTTACGGACAGGACGGCGTTAAATGAAGTCAATATCTATATCGTCGGGATATTGGTTGCGAGTGTTTTCGTATATTTTATTTTCTCTGACAGGTATTTTACGAATGATAAGGTCCTGTTTTGGACATATGCGGAGTTTGCCATTATCGTCGGCCTGAGAATGGTCATAGGCTTGGGGTCCATCATCTTAGATATGGTGCTTCCCTCTAAGGGAAAGTGGGCATATAACCTTACCTTGTCGGCAGCTGCCAATGCCGTGAAGGGCATGATTTTTATGTCCGCCTTTGTCTGTGCCTTAGTGTTGAGTATAACGGGACTTCCCGTTAAGGCTCCGAACGTTCAGGTAGACGGATATAATCTTGTAGTCGGACAAACGACGGCCCAAGAGTTGCTTAATGAAGGATTTTCCTTTTCAGGAAAGACAGAGAGCGATATTATTAAAAACAGGAGAAATGACCACTTTTACTATGGCGAGACGGTAGGGCTTGTTAAGGACGGGAACTCGTGCGGGTATGTGAACTTGACACCGGCCCGTGAAGATGAAGGGCGTGTTAAAGACTGTATTATTACACGTTTCGGTATATCATCAAGAGATGCGATGTTTGATGGAGTGAAAATAGACGATAGATATATTGCGAGCCTATCTCTTGACGAGTTGAAGAAAAAAGATATGAGAGATATTTTTTCCCTTTCCCCTGTTAGCTATGAGGAAAATAAGGGAAACAAATACTTTTCCCTCCAAATGCAAACTCATCCGTACGGATTGTGGAATCGATATACCATAGACGTGAACTTTGCCGATGATCATAGGGAGCGTCGTTTTGAAGTATATACACAACATACGATTTGGGAGTAGGCTGTTCATTAGCTAATGAGAATAGCCATTGGCAGACGAGGTGATGATAATGGTAACTTTTATATTAGTTAAGCGAAGCGGAAATATATTAGTTTATCGGTATTATCCCAATGATAATCGATCAAAATCTCCGGGAGAAATTACTGTTGATCTTGATAATCAGTTATTTGAGATTACAGAGTTGGCAGAAGACGATTTTGAGTACGATATTTCGCCTGAAGAAATCAATATCCTTATAAATGCTATAAATGAAGGGAAGCGAGAAAGAGGCGAAACGGATTTAGAAGAGTTGGTAAAAGAATCTGAGCATGGTTGCTTTTTCGGAGATCATGCTGTAAGTGGAATTGATGAAGAAATTCGTTTAGGAAAGATACCGGAAAAAGGAATGCGTGCGTGGTATTAAGAGGATATACCTTTATTTCATTAACAGGGGGAGTGTAATTGAGTCCGGAAAAGTTCTATGAAAATTTTGTAAATGAAATGAAGGAAAATAAAATTATTATTGGTGAACAAATGACCGATTCAAAGGAATGGGTAGGTCATACATACTTCGATATATATAAGAATGGGAGGGCGTTTACAGAGTTTGTAAATAAAAAAATATTATTGATGAGATTATAAAGAAGAGCGGTTTAAATCCGCAACATGAGTATTTTAGGATTGACTCTACCGGGTATGAAACTTACTCCAAAGAGATTTCTAAGGAAGCGGATGATGTTGGTCTTAGTAATTATTTCTGGAATCTTAAAAATTGCAGTTGAGCATGAAAATAATGTACGAGCTTGGATGGATGAAGTCATTAAATTATTGCATATCCGGTGTCCGTTAAAGGTTGTTATTGCTTATAATTACTGTGATGTAAGAGATAATAGCAAGAATGATGACAGACATAAACTGACTTTTGTTGCAAAATATATGAAAAAATGGTTGGACAGTTATTCGGAAAATCATGAAGAATATTTGATTATTATTGGAAATGCGGCTCCAAAGAATAAAAATAGTAGATTTTATACAAAATTTGATTACCGTGGATATAAATATACTGATGGACAGTTTATGCGATTAGGGTAGTGCGGTAATGACTCCTGCTATACTCCTGCCATATTAGTTAGATAATAGAATCTATTATCTAAAGACAGGTATGCTTAGTCAGGGAGCCGGACAGAAGAAGAGACAGATTCAAGAGCAGATACTCGATGTTTTTGAAATCCGGTTTTTTTAAACTTTTCTTTTGACATGACAAACAGATCCGTTTAGTTTTATAGGAGGCTTCGTCTCTATTTAAGGACTACACTTATTACATATTGAATGAGTTACTCACACAATAGTATGATGTAACTAACAATAACCCGTAGGAAGGATACCTACGGGTTATCGTATTGAATAAAAACAGGAAAATTATGGCAGTTGTGTGTAATAAATGTTTCCGTTTATATATGATTGTGGATTAATTAAAGTAGTTGATGAAAGAGTGTTTTGTAGTGGTTTTGGCGGTTATATATAGAGAGTGAACCACGGTAAAAGTATCGGATTAATGATAGGGAGATAGTAATAAAAATCTTCGAATTTCATGATTCGCAATGCTACCTATACCTGTTTTTTTACATAGTTTGAGGTGTATTCAAAAAGCGAATAAATCTTGAAAAATTCTTTATGGAAATGATAGTAAGTGCAGAGAGTCTTCAAATACCGTGCTCTTTAGAGGATATAGATAATTTATATATCTTTAATTGCATGAAAAAGGTGTTAAAAGATATAGAAAATACGACATATTTCCGGAGTTGAGATAGGATGAAGTTACCGAAGAACTACGACAGACGGATGTCTATGAGGAAAAATTTGCCCAAAAATCTAAGCTCTGATTGGTATGTTAAATATAATGGTCATCGTCCGGAAGAATATAATGCGGAGATTCAGATAGTGGTCGATCTCTATCCTTGTATCATATATAGGAGCGAATATATGATGAGGACTGTGCGACTGAAAGAGACTACGACATGATTTCGGTGACAACATACTGATGACAAATATTATATGGAGGTAGCAAGATGATTAAAGAAATAATGCTATACGATATTTTACAAATGAATGCCAGTGATGAAGATAAAAAGAAAATCAGAAACGGAAAAATTGAATTCGAGATGACAGCGGGAAAGAACACCGAATGGGAAGAACCTTATCTTGACAGATGGCTGATGCATGATAAAAAAGATAAATTAGCCGGAACCTGTAAAGATTGCTCCTATTGGGTCAAATACGGTAAACAAGACAATTTTAATATAGGACAATGGGTATTTAGTTTTGTACGGCTGCATAAAGATGATGAGTGGCTTTTTGTTTCGGCTGCGGAAATTAGAAGCATCTCAACAGAACGAGCGGAAACGAGAATATTGATTCAGTATCAGCCTTTTTTCGGAAGACTTGTTATTAAATGCCAAAAGGGGAATGCTCGTGGTAGGTATACATTTCAAATGAAGAAATATATTGAGAAAGCGGCTATCAAGGAGCTTTTGCCGGATCTTTATAATGACGAAGTATTTGAAGGATATGATAATGTCCATTTGTCATATCGTAAATTCAAAGATATGCTCGACGGCAAAATTTTACCTTCTTATTATGAAGCGTTAAGGAAAGTTGCGGGTGTATATTGCTTGACAGATACTAGTACCGGGAAACTGTATATCGGTTCGGCAACGGGAGAAGAGGGAGTTGCACAACGGTGGGGAGACTATCTGAATAGTAAACATGGTGGTAATAAAAAACTTAGAGAGCTTTATGACAAAACATGCGATAAAGAATATTTTGAAAAGCACTTTACATTTACGCTGTTGGAACACTTCAACTTGTCCTATGATGCCGATAAAATTCTAAAACGCGAAAAATATTGGAAAGACTGTTTAGATACGATTAAGCACGGATATAATGCGAACTAAAACGTAAATACTAGGTGGTATGCAGCGTACGGAATGTGAAGTTAAAAGGTTGTAGTTAAACGCAGTAGAGAGAGATAAATAATAATCCGTAAGTGAAAAACCTCCCGGTTATCGTGTTGGAGATAAAAAGGAAATTCAGCAAGCATATATAAGGGCGATATATGTTGGGAATGGACTACTGCACGCATAAAATTTTGAGAAATGGTATAATATGTAACGAATATGTACTTAATATTATCGTTTTTATACAATACGATGGGATACGTGTATCCATATGGGGCGGTGCAAAAGTGGAATCCAAGGTATTTAATAATGTTACGGATATAGTTCGAGATGATCTGAGACAAACGATTACAAAAGGAAGTAAGATATCTATTGCGGCAGCTTGTTTCTCTATGTATGCCTATAAAGAGTTAAAGGAACAGCTGGAAACGGTGGATGAATTTCGATTTATTTTTACAGAGCCGACGTTTACGACAGAGAAGGCCGATAGACAGAAGCGCGAGTTCTATATTCCTCGAATGAACAGAGAAAACAGTCTGTACGGTACTGAATTCGAACTGAAACTTCGTAATGAATTGACTCAGAAGTCTATAGCTAAAGAATGTGCTGACTGGATTCGCCGAAAAGCTACGTTTAAATCCAATATAACAGGAAATCATATGAACCCGTTTCTTTCAATTGCCGATAAGGAGAATAAGCTGGCTTATACGCCTATGAACGGATTTACAACTGTAGATATAGGTTGTGAAAAAGGGAATAACCTTTGTAATATAGTAACTCGTTTATCTGCGCCTGAGTCTGAGCCTGAGTCTCATCTGGATACATTTGAAGAGCTGTGGCACAATAAGACAGATTTGCAGACCGTTACGGATACGGTAATCGAAACTATTGCTAATGCGTATAATGAGAACTCTCCGGAGCTGATTTATTTCATGGCTCTTTATCATATATTTAATGAATTTTTAGATGATATTTCAGAAGATGAATTACCGAATGAAGCAACGGGATTTAAGGAAAGTCGCATTTGGAGTATGCTGTATGATTTCAGAAAGATGCCGTATTGGCGATTATTAATAAATTAGAAAGGTATAACGGTTGTATTCTTGCCGACAGTGTAGGCCTAGGTAAGACTTTTACGGCCTTGGCTGTCGTAAAATATTATGAAAACAGGAACAAGAGTGTTTTAGTGCTTTGCCCCAAAAAGCTGGCAGATAACTGGAACACATATAAGGATAACTATGTTAACAACCCGATTGCATCCGATCGTTTGAACTATGACGTATTATTTCATACAGACTTATCCAGAAGCCACGGTTTCTCAAACGGACTTGATCTGAACAGACTGAATTGGGGAAATTATGATCTTGTCGTTATTGATGAATCACATAACTTTCGCAATGGAGCCGCTTTTCAAGAGGCTGAAAATCGTTATGAAACATTGATGAGGAAAATTATTAAGGCCGGTGTTAAGACCAAGGTCTTAATGTTATCGGCTACGCCTGTAAATAATAATTTTACGGACTTAAAGAACCAATTGGCCCTTGCTTATGAAGGGGACACGTCGTTAATCAATGAAAAGTTAGGGACTAAGCGAGATATAGATGAAATATTCCGATCGGCTCAGAAAAATTTTAATATATGGAGCAAGCTGGAGCCTGAAGAAAGAACGACGAACAAATTATTATCTATGCTGAACTTTGATTTTTTTGAGTTACTTGACAGTGTGACTATTGCTCGGTCTCGGAAGCATATTGAAAAATATTATGATACGGCTAAAATCGGCAAGTTTCCTGAACGGAAAAAGCCCATATCCGTTCGTACGGAGCTGACTGACGGACCTGTTGACATTAATTATAATAAAATATATTCACAACTGAGCTCATTGAATTTAAGCATCTATACACCGACCAACTACATCTTTGAAAGTAAGCGGGACAAGTATGCGGAATTGATAGCTGATAAGGGCGGGAATTTGACGCAACGAGGTCGTGAAGAAGGCATTCGCCAGTTAATGGCTATCAATTTATTAAAAAGATTGGAAAGCTCCGTAAACTCGTTCAGACTTACATTACTAAGAATGGAAGAATTGATTGATAGTACCATCAATACGATAAATCAGTTTGAGCGTGACGGACATTCGGAATTATCTGTAGACGATGCTACTGAAGATTGGGATATAGAAGATGCCAATACAGATAATTTAACAGTCGGCACAAAGGTAAAAATTAGCCTGGCTGACATGGATTATAAGAGCTGGCGAGGAGAGCTGAAAGCTGACGCACAAATATTGAAAGAGCTGATACAAAAGCTTGAGAAAATTACGCCTGAATATGACAGTAAGCTGCAAAAACTGTTACAACTCATTGGTAATAAGGTTGAAAATCCTATTAACGGGACAAACAAAAAAGTTATTGTCTTTTCAGCCTTTGCCGATACGGCAGAATATTTATATGAGCATGTAAGCTCATTTATGAAGGATAAATACGGAATTGATACAGCGGTTATTACAGGTACCATTGACGGTAAAACTACAATCAAAGGCCTTAAAGGCACACTAAATAATATACTTACGTGTTTTCCCCCGTTTCTAAAGATAGAAAATTACTGATGCCCGATAGTAAGACGGATATTGATGTTCTCATTGCTACGGATTGTATTTCTGAAGGTCAAAACTTGCAGGACTGTGATTATCTCATAAATTATGATATTCATTGGAATCCGGTGCGTATTATTCAGCGGTTTGGGCGAATCGATCGTATCGGCAGTAGAAATAAGTATATTCAGTTAGTGAATTTTTGGCCTGATTTAAGCTTGGATGAGTATATTAATTTAAAAAGTCGTGTAGAGGCACGCATGAAAGCTTCCATTATGGCCTCAACGGGTGATGATAACCTGATCAGTCCTGAAGAAAAAGGGGATCTTGAATATCGGAAGCAGCAGTTAAAGCGGTTACAAGAAGAAGCTGTAGATATAGAGGATATGTCTACGGGTGTGTCCATTATGGATTTAGGACTTAATGAATTTAGGCTGGATTTATTAGAGTATGTTAAAGAACACGGTGATATAGGGAAGAACCCCAAAGGCATGCATGCCGTTGTACCGTCAACGGATGAATTGCCGCAGGGCGTTATTTTCGTGCTTAGAAACGTGAATAGCAGTGTAAATATAGACAATCAAAATCGTATTCATCCTTTTTATATGGTGTATATTGATATGGATGGAGAGATTATTTGCAACTATTTGGCCCCCAAGAAGTTATTGGATACAGTCAGAAATTTATGCAGAGGAAAAGACAAACCTATACGTGAATTGTATCAGCCTTTTAATGAAGAGACGGATGACGGTAGAAATATGCGTGCTGTATCGACGCTTCTCAGTGAGGCTATAAAATCGATTGTATCTGATAAAGATGAAAGCGAGGTTAACAGTTTGTTTGCTGAAGGCGGTACGACAGCACTTAGAACCCCGGTAAAAGGATTGAATGATTTTGAACTGATTTGTTTTCTGGTTGTGAAAGACCGGTAGGAGAGATACGATGCTGGGACTACCTAAGACAACAGAAGTGAATAAGCGAATTCCTAAACAAGCCTTGCATAACAATATGCGGCTAACACCGATGTTAAAACGGGTATTGACTGAACAGGTTGACAGTATATATTGGCGAAATAAAATAGCAGATGATACGATGAATTTAGGTAAAGGCAATACCGTTACGGAAATACAAATATTTGAGATTCGGTTAAACTCGTCAAACCTGAATACAGAGTTGCTTCGGCAGATAGATAAACAAGTATACTATCATGTTCTTTTTCTATTAGAATATAAGGATGAATATCAAGCTTGGATTGCTCACAAAGAAAAAGCTCAAACGGGGGATAATGCTTTTAAAGTCCATGATTATTACCATACGGACTGGTTACCTGAAGCGAAATTGCGGCTTAATCTTGAAGGGATGAACCTCGACACGGTTTATGAAAATTATGTACGACAGATCGGCGGCAAAGCGCTGGAAGCACAGACGTCGGGTGAATCTTTGGAGTATTCTATAGAACGGGATAAGAAAAGACAAAAGTTACAACGAGAGATAACCGTTCTTGAAGGGAAGGTACATCGGGAGAAACAGTTTAACAAGCAAGTAGAGCTGAATAGTGAGTTGAAGCGGTTAAGAAGAATGATGGAGAGACTATAATGGATAAGATGAAGATGGCGTCAATCGATATGACTCAAGTAAATATTGAAAAAATTGAAGCTCTGTTTCCTAATTGTATTACGGAGACTCGAGATGAAAACGGAGAGCTGAAAAAAGCCGTTAACTTTGAAATGTTAAAACAAATGCTTTCGCCTGAAATTCTTGAGGGAGATGAGGCTTATGAGTTTACGTGGGTTGGTAAGAAGGCATCTATTTTAGAAGCCAATAAGCCGATTCGAAAGACTCTTCGTCCCTGCCCGGAAGAGAGTGTGAACTGGGACTCGACGGAGAATCTCTATATTGAGGGAGATAATCTGGAGGTTTTGAAACTTCTACAAGAAAGTTATCTCGGCAAGATTAAAATGATATATATTGATCCGCCGTACAATACGGGGAAAGATTTTATATATCCCGATTCATTTATTATGGGACATGATGAGTATAATGACGGAATCGGATATTTTGATGAGAATGGAGATATTAACTATTCTCGTGAAAATAGCGAGTCAGCCGGAAGATACCATTCTGACTGGTGCTCTATGATTTATTCCCGATTGCTAATGGTGAGGACTTTAATGGCTGATGATGGGTTTATTGCAATTAGTATAGGGGAGGAAGAATCTTTTAATTTAAGGGAGATTTGCAACGAAGTTTGGGGAATCCAATTTTAGGAATATCTTAGCAGTTCGTAGATATGATAAAAATCTCAATTTGCAATTTGTCAAAGACGGATTAACTTCTATGAATGTTGGGTTGGAATACATTTTGATTTATTCTAGATATAAATCAGCTAAAATGAGTGCAGTATATAAACCTGCAAGTGAACAAAGGCAGAAAAAGGGGTATTGGAAAGGGTTCTGGAACAATGCTGATAGACCGACCATGAGATATGAAATTTTAGGAGTACAACCTAAAAATGGACAGTGGAAGTGGAAAAGAGACATTGCCGATGAAGCAGTGAATAATTATCAAGTATATCAAGCTACATACCAAGAGAAGATGTCCATAGAAGAATATTGGGAGATGACCGGGAAGACAAAGCGATTCTTGAGACGTAATACTAATGGTAGAGGAAAAAATAAGGGCGTTGAACATTGGGTAGCCCCATCTGATCTTATACTTAGGAATAGTAACTGGTCTGACTTTTTGATTTCGAAAACATCTGATATTGGAATTACGTTTGATAGTCCTAAGAATCCTGATATTCTTGTTGAGTTGATGAAATTATTTGGGTTGAAACAAGATGATATAATTATGGATTTCTTTTCCGGCTCTTCAACTACTGCACAAGCAGTTATGAAAAGCAATGCAGAGACGCAAGGGCAGTATCGATTTATTATGGTGCAAGTGCAGGAACCGTGTGGCGAAAATACAGATGCCTATAAGGCTGGATTTAAAAATATTTGTGAAATCGGCAAGGAGCGTATTCGCCGTGCGGGAAGAAAAATTATTGAAGAGCATCCTGAAGTTGCTGATAGTCTCGATATCGGCTTTCGTGTTCTCAAGTTGGATGATAGCAATATGAAGGATGTGTACTATAATCCTTCTGAATATTCGCAAGATTTGTTATCACAGATGGAATCCAATGTAAAGGAGGATCGTACGGATTTAGACCTTCTTTTCGGATGTTTACTTGAATGGGGGTTGCCCTTGTCGTTGTCGTATAGTTCAGAAACCATGGAAGGATGTACGGTTCATAATTATAATGACGGTGACTTAATTGCTTGTTTTGATGAGAAAATACCTGATAGTGTTATTAAGGAAATTGCAAAACAAAAGCCGCTTCGTGCCGTTTTTCGAGACAGTAGTTTTGCCGATAGTCCGTCAAAGATTAATGTGGGAGAAATTTTTAAGTTACTGTCGCCTGACACGCGGGTAAAGGTTATATAAGGATGATATTTATGGATAATGAAATGATAGATAAATTTAAAATGGAGTCTATAGATGTGACTCAAGAAAATATCGAAAAGATTGGAAACTTGTTCCCTAATTGTATTACAGAGACCCGAGATAAGGACGGGATGCTGAAGAAGGCGATTAACTTCGAAATGCTGAAGCAGATGCTTTCCCCTGAAATTTTTGCGGGAGACGAGGCTTATGAGTTTATATGGGTAGGTAAGAAGGCATCTATTGTAGAAGCCAATAAGCCGATTCGAAAGACATTGCGTCCTTGCCCGGAAGAGAGTGTGAACTGGGACTCGACGGAGAATCTCTATATTGAGGGAGATAATCTGGAAGTCTTGAAACTTTTACAAGAAAGTTATCTCGGTAAGGTTAAGATGATTTATATTGATCCTCCATACAACACAGGACATGACTTTATATATGATGATGATTTTAAAATGACGGATGAGGAGTATGCGGAGGAAATCGGAAAAATAGACCAGGTCGGCAATAAGATGGTTAAAAACCTAGATACTAATGGGAGATTCCATTCTGATTGGTGTAGCATGATGTATTCAAGGCTTATGTTAGCTAGAAGGTTTTTGACTGAAGATGGAGTCATTTTTATAAGTATAGATGAGAATGAAGTAAATTCGTTGAAGGCTATATGTGATGAGCTATTCGGCTCATCAAATTTTGTAGCTGAGTTAATATGGGCTGCAGGGAGAAAAAATGACTCTAAGTATATATCTATTTCACATGAATATATACTTTGTTATTTTAAAAATATGCAGCATATTAAAGCACGTGAGATTGTTTGGAGAGAAAAAAAACAGGGGCTGACGGATATTTATAATGAATATTCTCGACTGAAGCAACTTCATGGTGATGACTATGAAAAAATAGAAAAAGGATTAAAAAAATGGTTTAAGGATCTTCCTGAAGGTTATCCGGCCAAAAACCATTCACATTATAATAAAGTCGATGAGAATGGGATTTATTTTTCGGATAACATTTCTTGGCCGGGTGGTGGTGGACCTAAATACCCTGTAATTCACCCTGTAACGCAGAAGCCGGTGAAGATTCCTTCTAGAGGCTGGTTAACAGGTAAAGAGACTATGGAGCAGTGGATTAAGGAGGGAAAGGTTGATTTTGGTAGAGATGAAAACAGGGTGCCTACATTAAAATCATATCTTAAAAATAGGGAATATAGCGTTCCTTATAGTGTTTTTTATAAGGATGGTAGGGCTTCATCTAAGCGACTAAAAAAGTTATTGGGAAACAAAGTCTTTGAGAATCCTAAAGATGAAGATATTATTCAGCGGATTATTCAGTTTACCGGCATCGATGAAGATGATATTATAATGGATTGTTTTTCCGGTTCCGGGACGACGGCTCATGCTGTTTTTTTGGCGAATGTAGTACAGAAAAAGAGAAGGCACTTTATTTTAATTCAGATACCTGAGATTATCGATATAAAATTAACTCCGGCGAGGAGTGCAAGCAGAAAAGTAGCTGAGAATGCGGTTAAGTTGTTGGATGCAAGTAATAGACCTCGTAATATCTGTGAAATCGGCAAGGAACGCATTCGCCGTGCGGGAAAGAAAATTATTGAAGAACATCCTGAGGTTGCCGATAGTCTCGACATCGGCTTTCGAGTTCTAAAGTTGGATGAGAGCAATATGAATGATGTGTATTATAATCCTTCTGAATATTCACAAGATTTGTTATCGCGTATGGAATCTAATGTAAAGGCGGATCGCACGGATTTGGATCTTCTTTTCGGGTGTTTGTTGGAATGGGGCTTACCTTTGTCGTTGCCGTATAGTTCGGAAAAAATAGAAGGGTGTACGGTTCATAATTATAATGACGGTGACTTGATTGCTTGTTTTGATGAGAAAGTGCCTGATGGTGTTATTAAGGAAATTGCAAAACAAAAGCCGCTTCGTGCTGTTTTCCGAGACAGCAGCTTCGCCGACAGTCCGTCTAAGATAAACGTAGGAGAAATTTTTAAATTACTGTCGCCCGACACACGGGTAAAGGTTATATAGGAGACATTAGGGTGAGATTACAGTTTAAGCATCAGAAATTTCAGGCCGATGCGGCAAGAGCTGTTGTAGATGTTTTTGCCGGACAGCCGTATATGACGCCCTCGTATATGATAGACAGCGGTTCAGGTGAGTATGCGGCCTTATTGCCCGAGGACCAGGAGTTTACCGGTTGGGGCAATCATCGAATTGTACCGCAATTGGATAATTATCGCATCTTGGAACAGATCCAAAATATACAGAGAGAGAATCAGATCAGACCGTCCGACAAGCTGGAAGGGTGCTACAACCTGACCATCGAAATGGAGACGGGTGTGGGCAAAACATATACATACATTAAGACTATGTATGAGCTCAATCAAACCTATGGGTGGAGTAAATTTATTGTTGTCGTACCGAGTATTGCCATTCGTGAAGGCGTTTATAAGACATTCCAAGTGACGCAGGAACATTTTGCCGAAGAGTACGGTAAGAAGATACGTTTCTTTATTTATAACTCGACTCAATTGACTGAGATTGACCGATTCGCTTCCGATAACTCCATTAATGTTATGATTATCAATTCCCAGGCATTCAATGCCACTGATAAGTATGCTCGACGTATTTATATGAAACTGGATGAGTTTCGGTCACGACGTCCCATCGATATCATAGCCAAGACTAATCCTATTGTGATTATTGACGAACCGCAGTCGGTAGAAGGTAAGAAGACGAAGAAGGGTTGAAAGCCTTTAATCCTTTAATGACCCTTCGATATTCGGCGACACATAAGAGCGACAGTGTGTATAACATGGTATATCGATTAGATGCCATGGAAGCCTATAACAAACGACTTGTAAAAAAGATCGCCGTCAAGGGGATTACCGAATCGGGTAGTACGTCGACGGAGAGCTACGTATATTTAGAGAGCATTAATCTATCAAAAAAAGGCGCCTACGGCCACATTACAATTTGAAGTCAAGGGGGCATCGGGCGTCCGTAAATTCACGCGAATCGTATCTGAGGGATATAATTTATATGACAATTCCAATCAAATGGAAGAGTATAAACAAGGGTTCGTCGTATCCCGTATTGACGGACGAGATAACTCTGTAGAGTTTCTTAACGGTATTAAAATTTATGCCGGCGATGTAGTAGGCAATGTAAATGAGGATCAAATTCGCCGCATCCAAATCAGAGAAACCATTCTTTCTCATATAGAAAGAGAACGGGAATTATTTGCCGAAGGGATTAAAGTTCTTTCTCTGTTTTTTATTGATGAAGTTGCTAAATACAGGCAATACAATGAGGAAGGAAAAGCCGTAAACGGTATTTATGCCGATATGTTTGAAGAAGAATACAAGGATATTGTAGGGCATTTGCAAACTAAGTTCGGTGAAGACGAGTATTTGAAGTATTTAGATTCCCTTTCAGCTGAAAACACTCATGCGGGATACTTTTCTATCGACAAGAAGGGCAAAATGATCAATCCCGAAGTGAAGCATAAGGAAACGACGACAAATGATATTGATGCGTATGACCTGATTATGAAGAATAAGGAACTTTTGCTTGATAGAGACCCGAAGAAATCGCCTGTCCGCTTCATCTTTTCCCATTCAGCCTTGCGTGAAGGTTGGGATAATCCGAATGTATTTCAGATTTGTACTTTAAAACAGAGCGGTAGTGACATTCGAAAGCGTCAGGAAGTGGGCCGCGGTCTTCGCCTTTGTGTCAATCAAGACGGAGAGCGGATGGATGAGAATGTATTAGGGAAAAACGTACATAATATCAATGTCCTTACGGTTATTGCCAGTGAAAGTTATGATACCTTTGCCAAGGGGCTTCAGAGTGAAATTGCCGAGGCCGTTGTTGATAGACCGAGAGCGGTTACGGCCGATTTATTTGTAGGTAGGACTGTTAGAGATGAAGCGGGACATAAGATTACTATTGATATGGAAATGGCCGGAGCCATCCACTATGATTTCATTTCTAACGGATATGTTGACCGAAAAGGAAAGCTTACGGATACGTATTATGCGGATAAGGCTAACGGTGAGATAAAGGTAGCCGAAGAATTTAGAGGTTATGAGGCTGATCTTATAGGTATTGTCGATTCCGTTTACGACAGCAGGCTCATGCAACCTGAGGATGCACGAAGCAGCAATGTGGAACTGCAGGTAGACGAAGATAAGCTGGCCATGCCCGAATTTAAGGCTTTATGGTCCAAAATTAATTCTAAATCCGTGTATGTTGTAGATTTCGATACGAAAGAACTAATAGAAAAAGCGATTGCTTCGCTGGATGCACATCTTCATATTGCCAAGGTCCTGATTCGTGTCGAACAGGGAAGCATGAAGGAAGAGATTCAGTCTAAGGCGGAACTGGAAGCCGGTCGAGTAATTATGAAGGATCCGTCCAAAACATATGCGGCAGCGACTGTGTCGGAATCGGGCTTGAAGTATGATTTGGTGGGTAAGTTGGTTGACGAAACGGGGCTTACTAGAAAGGCGGTCATTCAAATCTTACAAGGAATTCGTCCGGGTACCTTTGATCAGTTTAAATACAACCCTGAAGAGTTTATTCTTAAGGCGGGACAACTTATTAATAACGAAAAAGCGACGGCTATTGTAGAACACATAACCTATAATGTTATGGATGAAAAATATGGGACGGAAATATTTACGGATCCGACTATTAAGGGGCGGTTGGATACCAATGCCATGAAGGTTGAAAAGCATTTATATGACCACCTTGTTTATGACTCAACCAATGAACGGGAGTTTGCCACGGAGCTTGATAAGAACCGTGACGTAGCCGTATACGTGAAACTTCCCGACGGTTTTTACATTTCGACGCCGGTAGGTCATTATAATCCGGACTGGGCCATTGCTTTCTATGAAGGAGCCGTCAAGCACATATACTTTGTAGCGGAAACTAAGGGGTCTATGGATTCTATGCAGTTGAGAGAAATCGAGTCATCTAAAATTCACTGTGCCAAAGAACATTTAAAGCTATTAGTAACACCGAAGTTATTTATGATGTCGTTGACAGTTACAAATCATTGCTGAATATTGTAATGAAATAAGAAATGGCTGAATCGGTCGTAAGCAGCAATAAAAGGTGGCGAGTCCCTCGGTAGTATCGGGGACTCGCCATTATGTATAAGTCGGGTATGTCGGAGAATAATCTGAGTATGCTTATACATTAGTGCAAAAGCCATCCTTCCTTTACGGCTACTTCGCAAGGGCTTTATAATGAATTAAAGACATGAGTATGAAGTGAGGCGACAGTTATGACACAGGATGAACGGTTGGATTTTTTAATAGCGGGTTTTAAGGCTGAGTCCAAGGAATATGAAAAGCTCTGTGTACCGGCAGACAGGGACGGAAAACGGCAATTGTTGCGTGCTCTCATGAATGTTCGCATGCCCGGGCCCATGAGTGCTGAAGTATTGGCTGTCCAAGATGCGTATTTGCGTGAGCGGACTGAGGAGAAGGGCGTTGTTCGTCTTGACGACATTCCCGTCATTTGCGACGGTTTGTCTGTTTGGCAAGGTGATATTACACGGCTTGCTGTCGATGCGATTGTCAATGCGGCTAATTCGGCTATGCTCGGTTGTTTGTGCCGGGTCATAATTGTATTGACAACTGCATTCAAACTTATGCAGGGGTTCAAATGCGGGCAGAATGTAATAGGCAAATGAAGTTATTAAAGCGAGAATACGGGCAGAGCTATGTACAGCCTACGGCTATGCCGCTACTTACGGACGGATACAATTTGCCGGCCAAGAAGGTTGTTCATATTGTCGGTCCTGTCGTAACGGGATCTCTTACACAAAAGCATAAAACGGAGCTTGCCGCTTGTTATACAAACACTTTGGATTTATGTATGCGTGAAGGTCTTACAAGTCTTGCTTTTTGCTGTATTTCTACAGGCGTGTTTCATTTCCCTAATGAGGCGGCGGCAGAGATTGCCGTGAATACCGTCAGAGGTTGGCGGGAAACGCATGGGAATGCTATGGAACGCATTATTTTTAATGTGTTTAAGGATGAAGATAAAAAATATTATGAAACCCTCATGCGGTAAAGATTGCTATATAAAAGTATGGATATCGATGACTTAGAGAAAGTGGCGAAGCGTTGTAGGTTTCAGTAGCATGCTTCGCCATTTCTTGCGTATAACTACATGAAACGGTGTTCAGTCAGACTTAAATTTGATATATTTAAAGGCGAGATGAAATCCCGTATTTCTCAGACTAAGAGGTAAAGCAGGTGACGGCATGGAAGGAAACTTTGAAGACGGCATGCTCCGGAAAATAGAAATAGATACGAGTCTTCCTTACGGAGAGGCTTGGGGTGACGGGTGTGAATTTCGTCAGCAATTGACAATAAGCTTGGACGGAACGGCGCATATACAGCGGTGCGGGTACGTGGGTAATAATAAGGTATTTAGAAGACCGAACCTTTACGATGCTCGGTGACGATGCGGAATCTCTGTTTTCTTCTTTTGAAGAGTGCGAATTTCCCGAAGCGGAATATCCCTTGGATATCAGTGGGGGTATTTACGATGTTAAATTGACTGATACGGACGGCAGTGAATCTCGTTATATCGGACGACTGGGAACGGATTTGTTCAGCGACGACAAAAGTTTATCCGATTGTGTTCGTGAAAAAACGGGAATTTCCAATTTATGGGTTTTTGACGGGAACCGTGATTGTATTACGTATTTGAAGATAGAATATGAGCGGACGACGACCGTCTGTGCTACGGATATTGATGTTGAGCCGTTAAAGTGGACGTATAATGAAGTCTTGACGGTGGATTATGAGACACAGACCGTAGAAATTTCCCGTAAAATTGCAGACGGTTGCCGCGTGACGAACAGTTATTACGTCGAAGACGGCGTGCGTCGGTTGCTAAAGAGTCTCGATGTAGACGGATTCGATAAGATTGAAGGAAATCCTTCGGATGCTATAGATAATCCTTTGGACCGCCGTCTCTACACGGTAACGCTCATGACTAAGAAACGGGATATGCAGGTGATTGCCGGCTCGTATGATAAACGCAGCTTGCCTGCTATGTGGCCCGATTTGATGAATAAAATCTATTCCTTTATTGCCGCCTACGGAATAGGAGAGCTATTTGATCGTCATACATATGCCAAGGCGAAGCGCTTGGCTACGGACTTTATTTATTGTCAAGTAGCCTTTTCACGCAGCAGTTATACGTACAGCTATATTGCCGATGAAGACATTTACAGAGAGGGCGATTTGGTCGTCGTTCCCGTAGGTCCGAGTAATGACGAACGGGTTGTGCGCATTGAACGCATCGACTATTATTCGGCCGATGAGGTGCCTTATCCCGTAGAAAAGACGAAACATATTATCAGAAAGTATGAAGAATCGAATTAAGTACGAAATTAACGCACTTGCTTTTTTTATGAGGGTGAGTGCGTTTGTAGTA
>BNJU01004552.1_pt1 | contig 143380 bp, 184 predicted proteins | sample 8539281 | NCBI WGS metagenome assembly BNJU01 (sample SAMD00202456, study PRJDB9452) | human saliva metagenome | isolation source: human saliva | place: Japan
GGAAGCGGCTGTCCGCAGCGCAGTTCGGTCGGCGACAGCTTCAGCCCCACCGACGGTAGGCCCGTGAAGGACAGGTCGTCCAGGCCTTGGCAGGGTGATCCAATCCGGGTCGGCGATCAGACGAGGCGGTCGGCGTAGGGGATTGCGGCATCGGTCAGGCCACACCGCGGACGATGTCCCGCCGAGGCGAGGCGGTGGGCGACGGCATGCTCAATCCCCTTTGGGGAGGTGTAGGCCGCACTGCTCGGTGGAAGTTGCTGCCGGGCTGGCCTCCCGACCGGCTGTCCGGTCAGTTCCTGCTGCGGTGCCTGCGGACGATCTTCCAGGCCTTACGGGTGGGTCTTCCGCGGCGCGTCAGGCGGCGGGCTGACGACGGATTGATGTCGGCCTGTCGCATCCGTCAGCCCATGGCGCGAGGGCCTCGTAGAGACGGGGTGCGAGGTATGGGCGGAAGACTGGAAGGACAGCGTGGCACGGCCGCGGGATGAGGGCCGACCACGTGCATGCCGACCTGGCGGGCCTCATCGGTGGTGACAACACGACGATGGCCTCGAACCACCTTCTCCAGTGCGTGGACGACTCTTCAGCGTGGTCGGCGCGCCGGTTCCGGATCGCCGCTGCGCCCGTGTCGGCCACTGCGGGCGGGCGGGCCTGTCCAAAGGAAGTCACATGGCGTGAGGGGGGCGGCGTCGGCCGCGCTGCCGACCACCGTCAGATCCTGGCCAGACCTCCTGGGCGCGAGGGTTGCGCGCGTGGCTGCGCAGGCGATGCGCAGCGAGGCGAGCCTGCGGTGGATCTTGGGCCAGGGCGCGCTGAGGATCGAGGTCGCAGGTGGCCGCCACTACTCGAGCCAGTTCGGTGTCGGCCCGAGGTCTGGACGGCGTAGATGTGGGAATCCCGTAGTCGGTGGTGGCGTCCCGAGGAACCGTCACTGGGGAGGTGCCGACCCGGTGGCACTGGCGACGTCAGCCGGAGGTCGCCGATGTCCACGACGACTCCCGCAGGCGCAGCCTCTGCAGCCATGTCAGGCGATGTCAGCCTTGACGACCTTCCCAGGAGGCCGCCGAGGACGCTTCGCGCAGGTCGGAGTGGGCGGCGGTGCTGCGTGGACACCGGGTTGGTGAAGCGCTCGCTGGGGAAAAGTACCGTAGTTGAGGCAGACCAGAATGGCGGGGACGAAGACCTCCTGACCGCGGTCAGACCATCCGCGCACCCAGCGCAGTGGGGACCCGGTCCGAGGCGAGGCCGCATCGCGGGTCGGTCCTCGGGACGGCGAGCGGCACAGCAAGGCCCGATTTGGCGGTATCGCCAGAGTCCGCGGTGTCTCAGATCAGCTCCTCCTCAGCCCACGAGCAGCTGAGCAGCGCCCGACCCACGATGGCGATGTGCCCGGCGAGCCGCGGTCGATGGCGCCGCCCGCGCCGTCGAAATTGCCGACCCGGGCCGAGAGTCCCAGGTGCAGCTGGCGAGCGCAGTGCCGCGAGGCCGCCGAGGAGTCCGGTCCAGATCGAGAACGTGGCCTCGGCGCCGGGGCCGTCAAGCAGCGGGACTGGCTGACGGGCGACCTGGAGAGCGCCACGGGGCCATCGAGCGACCTCCTGCGAGCACAGACCGGCACACGAATCCGGCCTTCCAGGGTGAGATAGGCCGTCCAGTACGTGCCGGAGGGTCTCCGGTCCCGCGATTGGTCCGCATCGTCGGTCTACTGGCGCGCTCTTCGAGTCGCCGTTCGTCGTTCGGCTGATGACCATCCCTTGACGCACCGATGACGCAGCACCGATAGCCAGCCTTTAAACCACGTGGGGATCTGGCGTCGTCGGCTACTTCGGTCATGGGGAGCGGGTCGGTGCGGGGCGACTGCCACGCTATCGCTTACATACCGGGCGAGCGCTGTCGGGATCACCCAGTATTCTGAATCGTAACCTTATCGAGCTCCTGGGAGCCGTGGGCACTTCGCCCACGGCTCGTTCCGATGTCCGCAAGGAGACCCATGAATTTCAGATCACTCCTGACCCCGATCGTATCGGCGTCGTGCCGTCGACGATGACGCGATGGCGTTGGACCTGCCTGGAGTCCCATTGACCCGGTTAAGACATCCGGATCCCGGCTCGCGACGCAGTGCCCGCTGACGATGGAGGCCTCGAGTCCAGCCGCGTGGACGTCCTCATCACCGACGTCCATGGAGCATGGACGGGATGGAAGTGGTGGCAAGTGTTGCGGGTCTCTGCACCAGGTCCTGTTGACCACCGTCGACACCGACGATAATTTATCCAGGGCCTGAGCGCGGGCGCCAGCGGTTTTCACTACATGCCCGCCGAGGAGATTTCTTCCGCCGTCCGGATTTGGTACTGGGGTGAAGGTCGTCGCATTCGATGTCAACGTCTGCCCACTGATTACGTGTTGGCCTCCGCCTACTGAGGACGGAGCGTCACCTCGGATCGTGAGCCACGTCTCCACATGCTGTGCGAGGAGCCTCCAACCGCAGGATCAACCGGCGATCTATCCGGAGGCCACGGTCAACCACAAAATCTGCTCCAGAAGACGGGGACGCGCCAGCTCGCTCAAGATCGTCAGCGGCGTTCAGGCACGGCTACGCTACAGGGCCGCCAGGGGTCCGCGGTCGGGAGCTGGTGAGTGACGACCTCGCCTCGCGGGTCTCCGCGGGCCATGACGACAGTTGACACCCCACCCCCTAGGGGTAACCAGCACCGACAGAGCAAGGAGGACGGATGGCCGCCACACGGGCACCAAGGATGACTACTCCCTGCGGCCGCGCCGCATTGAGGGACAGGTCCGCGCATCTCCCCATGGCGCCCAGGAGACCTACTGCATCACGTCCTCACCAGATCGCAGGCTAATTAGCGCTCTGCACGTCAGCCCGGCCTGCTCGAGACCACATGAGCCACTGCGGTCATCCACGCTCAATCCCTCCGACGCCGAGGGCCAGGCCAAGATCCGCGAGGCCTGACGCGATCGCCCGCCTGTGCGGTCCCTGAGCACCCGGAACACCCACCAAGGAGCACGCCATGTCTGAATTCACCGCCGACGGCACCGACCCCACCACCACTCTCAAGATCTCCACCGACCCAGAGAGCACCGTGTCGCCCACGTCACCGAGGGAGTCGAGGCCCTCCGGCGTCAAGAACGTCTCCGTCATCTCAACAGCGGCGGCACAGGTCAGGTCTCCGACGTCGTCCTGACGACGCCGCCCCGCCGCGGCCGTCGACGAGGCGGCGACTACGCCGACGCCGTCGAGCGCGACGCAGTCTCGACCAGGCCGATCCAGCTGAGCCTGGCCGGGTCCTCAGGACGGCCCGCACGCAGACGGGTCGGCACGCACCGCGCACCGACCACCCCACCCGAACACCCGGAACCACAGCTGAGTCCAGGAATGTGATCATCGCGAGCCGAGCCGCAGACCGCCCGGTCGACGCCACCACTGCCCCCACGAGCGTCGACCGCCATCGGCGGTAAGGACGCAGCGTCGTGCGTAGCGCGCGTGATATTTCCAAACTCGACGGCGGACCGCCTCGGTCACCCGCCACCGAGTCCGTCGAGCTCACCGCGCGGTCAACATGACGAGCTCGTCAACGCCGTCGCCCGCGCCGGCTACACCGCCACCGTCACTGCCCACCGGGTACGCCCTCCCGACCTCCTCCGGACGCGGAGTGCTGACCAGGCCGAAGCCCCGGCCCCCGGCCGATCACGCCGTGCCCGCCCTGTTGGATCATGCGCCGTGCCCGCCCTGGCCGATGCGGCCGGCTGGCGGCGACGCCGAGCGACCCACGAATGGCGAGTCCGCCCCGGTGAAGCCGAGCGGGCGACGGCGGCCCTGGCGCCACGCGCATCACCACAGGCGACCCGGGCCGCTGACCTGCGTTGCCGCCTCATCGTCAGCCTGATCCTGTCCATCCCGTCATGGCGATCTCCATGGTCCCGGCCTCCAACCGCCCGGCTACAGTGGCTGGCGGCCATGGCCCCGCCCGTGGCGCTGGGAGCCTGGTTCTTTCCACAAGGCCGCCTTCGGGTCTCGCGCTGCGGCGTCCACCATGGATACCTCGGCCTCTGGGCGTCATCGCCGCGACCGCATGGAGCCTGTGGTTTATCTGGGCGGCCGCACGGCATGCGGATGACCATGGAGCTCATGCCGTCACCAGGCCACGCCGCGCACATGAGTTTTGAACGGCCGCCTGTCACCACTTCTGGCCGGGCGCGTCGAGGCCCGCGCCAATACCGTCTGGCGACGCCCCGTTCGCCGATTGGCGCGTGAAGGAGGCCGCGGGTGCGCCTACCGCCGTCGGGCTCGATATCGACGCTCTCGACGCAGTCCCCGCCCGGACGCCAATCCGCACTGAGGAGCGCATCCCGATCGACGAGTTGAGGACAGGCGACCCGTCACGTGCGCCCTGGGAGAAATCGCTACCGACGGCGTGGTCGTCGAGGCCGCCCGCCGTGACGCCCATGCTCACCGGCGAATCGGTGCCCGTCGAGACCGGGGTCGGCGATGTCACCGCGCCACACCTCCGCCGCCGGTGCGCGCCACCGCCGTCGGCGAGGCCACGACCCTGGCCCGCACGGGGCCATGGTCACCGCCGTGCCTCAGGCCGTGGCAAGGCCCCGGTTCAGCGTCTGCCGACCGTACCGCGTATTGTGCCCGCCGTGCTCATCGTCTCCGTGGCGACCTTTTCATCGCCCGGCTGGCCCTGGGCCACCGGCACAGCACCATGGCGTCGTCGCCGCATTTCGTCATCGCTCGCCCAGGCGCGCCGGGCCTGGGCCACACCGGGACGGCCCTGCTCGTGGGTCAGGGGCGCCCAACTCGGCGTCGTCATCAAGGCCTGAAGTCCTGAATCCACCCGCGCCCTGGACACGATCGTGCGGGACAAGCACCGTCACCGAGGAGCATGAGCCTGATGCGCCCGAGACACCGGTGAGCGGAGAGGCGGTGCCACACGACGCGCGCTCACCGGCCGGCGCGCCGTGGAGGCGGTCAGCGAGCACCCGGTCGCGGCGGCGACGTTCGGGCGGCCCGGAACGTCGAGGACGGGGCGGCGGGCCGCCGCGAACCGGGACTTCGTCAACCATGAGGGGCGCGGTGTCATCATGGTGAGCCTTGACGGCGTCAGAGCGACGTCGTTGCCGGCGTCCGGCATGGCTGGTCGAGCGGGGCATCGAGTGTCTGCCGAGGTTACCGACGTCGCCGCCGCCCAGAGCCGGCGCCACGGCAGTCGTCTCGCCGTCGCACGGAAGCCGCCACCGTCCTGGCCGCACGGACACGGTGGCCGGGAGCTCGGCCGCGGCGATTAAGCGGTCATGTTCTGCCGGGCGTGCGCCCGGTCCTGCTCATCGGCGACAACGCTCGCGCCGCTGCGCACGGCCGAGTGTCGATCGCGTCGAGACGTGCGCGACGCCGCCGGAAAGCGCGACGTCGTCGTCAAATTGCAGCAGCGCGGACACGTCGTCGGCATGGTCGGCGACGGCGTCAACGACGCCGCGGTCTTCTGGCTCAGGCCGGCACCTGGTGGCCCGGTTTCGCCATGGCTCGGGCACCGATGTGGCTATCGAGGCCGACATCACGCTCGTGCGCGCCGACCTGACGCCAGTCGGCGGCCATCCGTCAGCCGCGCCACGCCAGCATCATCGTGCTATGAACCCGTTCCGCCTCGCTCAACGGGTCGCGATCCCGCTGGCGGGCCTGCTCAACCGGACATTCGCAGGGGCCGCCATGGCCTGCTCGAGCGTCATCGGTGACCAACCTGCTGCGTTCGCCGAGCGGTCTACAGCTGATGAGCTGCACCACCGCACCACCGATCTCCGGCCGACCGCCAGCGGTCTACGGGCTGGTTCAGCGGCTCAGTTGCGCCGCGTTTGCGGTGGGGCGAACGGCAGGTGGGCGGGCGCGGTCGGCTGCTGGCTGTAGGAGGTCTGGCCCGGTGTGCTGAAAGCCATACGCATTGTCCTCGGACGATACGCACGTCTCTGCCCTGGCCGGCGGGGTTGGCAGCCATGGCGGGCCTTCCGCGGGTGGTGGGGCACGGGCCTTCCTTTATGGTGGTGGGGTCGGTCGGGTGGCGGCTGCGCGAATATCAGCGGCGATCTTGCCCGGCGCGGAGCCTGCGGACTGACCGCCCGCTGCTGATCAACACTACGAACCCAACCGAAGGCGACCAGGCGCAGATCCCCAGCCAGAGGCGCAGAATCAACACCGCCCGAATCAACAACTGACACCCCGCCCGACGCCGCGGATCCATACCCTCGACACGCCTCCTCCAACACCCGCACCGCCGACTCAGCCCACCCCGACGACCCATTGACCCCATCGGCACCCAACGACGGACACCCGCCCACCACCCCCGGACCACTGTGTCTGTGTCACCTGATCACCTTGCGCAACAACACCAAACCCCACCACATCCGCCACCCGTCCTGCAGCCTCCTCGTCCGAAAACCATAAACACCACGAGGTCAAAATGACCTGCCTCTCGAACTTGACGGCTCGTCACCCAGGCATAGCGCGGCTGCTCGCGGCTCGATCCCTTCCAGCAGACGCTCCACGCTCAGCAGGGACAGGGCCTGAAGCCGACGATCCAACTGACGAGTGAACCCATACGGCATCGCCCTGGCCCGCTCCCACGCCGCCCGGTATGAAAGACCACCAACCGGCTCATCCGCATGCCATCCCAACCTGCTTCGCACCCGCCGCCGCTCGGCCCTCCCACACCAGCACATCACGCCCACCAGCCCGGACCAGGTGAAACATCCCCACCACCAAACCAACCGACCAACCCTGACCGCGTCCCTCGCGCCCGCGCCGCCGACCCACCAACACCACCACCATCGCCACCGCCAGTCGCCGCCGGAGCCACCGCCGTCGGTGGCGAGTCGCGGCGATCTGAGCGGCCGCCGCCGGAGTAGTCCTGCTCAACTGGTGGTCCTGCTTGGCCAGAATCACCAGATGAGCGACAGCGTCCTCCACATCCTGCAGCAAGCGGGCCTCCATACGCCCGGGTGAAGCAACAGGCCGGCGTGAATCTCACACCGTCCTCACCCACCGCCCAGACGCTCGATCGCCTCATCCACCACCAACCGCCCCGACACCTCATCTTCGAACGAGTCCTTAAGCGGCGAGATGAAGACGTGACAGCCCATGCGCCTGCGTCATGACCGTCGCTCGTACGCCGAGCGGAACTCGGCGCGGGGCCACAGGGTGCCCAGTATCGGGTCGACGTCCAGGCGGGGCCGGAGATCTCCCCGCCAACTTCATGTCGCCCATGGCGGTGCGGTTCAGGCACCACCTCTGGTCGGGGAAAGGGCAGCCGTCCCTCCACCCACGCGTCCACCACACCGGGGCTCCACACCAGCGGATCAGCTGATCCAACCGACCGTCAGCGAACCTGTCGAACCCGAACTGCCGCCACACATACAGCACTCGACTCCGGCAGCACACCCGAGAACCGCTCCACATGCTCCCCCACTTATCCCATGCCCCGCACCCATCGGATAATACTGGTGATACCCCCAGCAGATCCTCCGCAACGACGACTCCACCCACTCCAGATCCCACGGCAGATCAACCATGACCCAACCCTAACAACCACCACCACACACCGTCAGCCACACCGCTGCATCGATTCACCAACACGGGTCGACAGCGCCCCGCCCACGCCACGACTCATCCTTCCCGCGTCGGAACAGCGCTGATCTCGAAAGTCTTTTTCTTCCACGGCCGCAGACGCGTGCGTCCTCCCGAGGCGGAGGTGGGTCCCATGCCCCGCCGTAGACCCCTGGAACATGACATCCGACCTGCCTCCAGGCTCGCAGGACGCCGACGCACCGTCGAATCAGCGCCCGCGACCCGCCCGTCGGCATTCCTCGGATCGGCGTCACCTCGCCGTCCCGACACAGCAGCCTTCTCCAGCCCACCGAGGTCCCGTTCGACCACCCTTTCGTGCGGATGGCGCCCCACCGCCTGCGCCGCACTCGAGACCCACTGTCTTGTCCTGGCCATTGGCTCGGCCTCCATGCTCATCTGGCGGCCTACGCCGCGAGACGACCACACCGGGCGTCACCTCGATGGTGACGTTCTCGCAGCCGTCCTGCGTCAGATCCTCGTCTTCCTCCAGACCGTCGAGGGCTCGGCGACCTTCGTACCAGGTTCGTCGTCTCTGCAGAGCTCTCCTGCGTTGCTCCTGCGCACGGCCGGCCAGGCGATTCTGGCGGTACTCGGCGGATTTTCCCCTGGCCTGGGCCGTGCTCGCCGCCGTCACCTCCTGGGCGCCCCTCCGCCATCATCATCGGGTCTCGACGGTCGCTGCTCGCACCGCCAAGGTCGGCATCTCCACCGTCTGCCACCCCTGGCCGGTCTGCTGACCGGTGCCGGGAGCGACGCGCGCCTTCATGCGGGTGCGTCGCGGCGGACGGCCCCTGTGGTCATCATCATCGGCTTGGCTGCGCGCAGCGCGTGACGCCCAACCCTGCCCGGGCGCCGCTGGCGCGTCCGTCCTGCCGGGACGCGTGCTGGGTCTGGCGATCCGCGCTGGGTTCGGCGTTGAGGACCGGCGCGCCCACGCACCGCGCGCTCGTGCGGGCGCTGCGCCGCGCCGGCATCGACGCCGCACGGTGGTGCGTGCGGACCGTTCCCGCGCGGCAAAGGGCTGGGACAGTCGGACCGGATACGCCTGTGGGATACACCGTTAGCAGTAATTTCGGGAGAATCCGTTGACGATACCGGGCCGCCATGCCGGACCTCGATGATGCCGCCGGGCCCTGCTCGACTTGACTGAGTACCCGAACGAGCCCGCCGGAGGTCGCCGCCGCGCTACTATCCGGAGGAGACGGCCACACCACCACCGCCACCGACAAGTCGACCTGAGAGGACAGGACCGAGGCTCTCGGCCGCCCCGACCAGGCCGGGCTCGGCGCGCGCACAGGCTCACGCCGTGTGACGCCACGGTATCCGCCGCGATGACGACGGTTCCGGGAGTCACCGACAGCCAGGTCGCCGGCTTGTCCCACCCTGTGGGACCGCATTCGCATTAAGGGCTCTCGAGCGCGACTCACAGGTCCGCGTCGGCGGCCGAGCACGCGGCCTCATGCGACCTGGAGGCCCACCTGGTGCCCGGGTGCGCACCGACGCTGTTCGGGGATGGCGGGAGGCCGACGAATCCGTTCTGCTGGTAATGACCGCGTCATCGGTGCACGCGCCCCTGGGCGATCTGGACGAGGTTTCCATCGACGTCCCCACTGTGGAATGTTGGGTCACCCACGCCGCCGGCTCGGCTCACCGCGCGCCATCGACTCTCCAGTGTGGTCGTCGACGCTGATGCGTGTGGTTGCCGGACTGGGACTCGGGAGAGATCTCTCTGAAAGCTGTCCCGCGTGATCTCGCCCAGACTTCGCCCTGACGGCCTCGTCGTCGGCGTCGAGTGACCGAGCCATCGCGTTGCGGCCTGCGGTCGCTGAGCACGCCTCAGATCGCCCCGATCGCGCCCATGCCCAGCGCGCGTCGTCTCACCCGCGACGACCCGCGACGCCTGGGCGAACACGCGCAACCGGCTCCTCCAGGAGCTGCGCGACGCTCTCGTCGCTGACGCACCGCGCACGTGCCGAGGCCCGCACAAGCTTCACCCGGTTCCTCACGCGGACCGTCGTCATGGCGGTCGTCGGGCTCGTCGCGCTGTGGACGCTGCTGGCGCTTGCGCGTGAGATTTCAGCCAGATCAGCGCCGCTGTCGCCCGCAGCCAACGCGTGGTGGATTCTCGGCGCCGTCACGTCTTCTCCCTGGCGCGACCTGTCTGGGCGCGCGGGGATCGCACTGGTCATGACCCTCGTCCCGGTGCGTCTGTGAGCGTGTGGAAATCGACCGAGTGCACCCGGCCGGCGCGGTGGTCTTCCTCACGTGTGCCCTGCCGTCTGGCGTGCCGCCATCAACTTGCGCTTTCTGACTCGCGAAGGTGTGCTCCACCGCCATCGGCGTGGCCACGGTCGCCGCTCGTCCAGATGGCTCCGGTTCCTCGCTCACGATCGTTCTGCTCATCATCCTGGCTGCGATGACGGGGCAGTCCACCGGATTGACCCTGCCCTCCGGACCGGCTCGTCCTGGGTGCCATCGACGCTCGTGGCCCGTGGTCGGCTCGGCGCTGCTCGTGCCCCGGGTGCACGTGCCGGGCCAAGATCGAGCCCACGATCGGCGCAGTGGCCGACGCGCGGTGTGTGGATCATCGTCGAACCCGCTGCGCCTGGCGCTGGGCGTGCACCCGTCCTGCTCAGCCACGAGGCTACGTCCTCGCCTTCGGCGGAAGCCTGTGGGCCTTCCGGCACACGCTCTTCTCGATTCTGGCGATCACCTACCTGGCCTCCAACACGGTGGGGGTCCGTGGTGCGCCCTCTCCCGAGCGGCATCGGCGGTCGAGATCGCGCCGACCGCCGGGCTCGTCACGGCGGCATCCCCGAGCGGTGTGGCGCTGCACGCTGCGATCGTCTACCGCCTGGTCACCTTACTGGATCCCCATCCCGCCGGTTGGCGGCTGAGTCTCGCGGCACCTTCCAGCGGGCAAGGGACCCGTAGACGTATCGGCGGGCATCATGACCCGACTCCCGTCAACCCCGCCACGTCGCTCTTGCTATCGTGAGCGAGGAACACCGGTACCTCAATGATTAGAGACGACATGACTACGCTCAGTGTGGACATTGCGGGCCCTGCGGTCCTTGGGAGTCCACTCCGCTCCCCGCTGGGCCAGCCGACAGATCTACGTAGATCGGTGCCACGTCGCCAGCTTACGGCGAACATCGTGCGTCTCCGGCAAGCACATGGTGCCCTCATCCCATCGATCTCCCGCTCTCATGGTCGTTGCCCGTCGTCGTCGTCACCCTCCTCCCGCTCACACCGCCCTCGTGAGCATGGTGGCCTATCTCGCCTCCTCCTGGCTTTTCTCTTGCTCGCCTACCGCGCCTTCGCCTCGGACATGTTCCCGACTCTCGCGCGTTAGCTTCTTCTTCGCAGAGGCGCTTCACTCTCCCCGCCGTGGCGTACGCCGGGGCAGCCCCTCCTCATTCTTGCTCGGCACCCGACCTCGCCCCGCAGCGCGGCGTCGCTACCGAGTAGCCGCGGCCGTCAGCGAGGCCGGTCGGGTGGCTTTCCACGTCATCATGGGACCTCCTCGTCGCCCACCGGCGGCATGATACGAGCAGCGGCAGGCAGAACCGCCTGACTCAGGCGCAGCAGGCGGAGGAGCGTCTGGAGGAGCTGCGCATGCAGATCTCCCGTGAGATGCACGACCTCATCGCCTGCTCCATGTCCCGAGACGGCCCTGCGAGCCCAGCGCGCCGCTGCTGGGCGACGACCACCCGGCGGTCGCTCACGCAAGGAAATTCCGCGGCGCTGAGAGACGACGGCAGCCGACGCCCTTCACGAAGTTGCGCCTCGCTACAGGCACCCTGCGCCGGGCGCCCGAGTCTCGCCTCGACGTCACCCAGGGCGTTGGGACGTCCCGAATGTCGAAGTCGTCACCGACCTGTCACCGCGGTGCGCGCCGTCAGCGACGACATCGCCGCCGCCGGTCTCTCGACGTCACCTATCGGTGCCGCGGAACGCCCTCCCGACGCGATCCCAGGCCTCCGCCTCTCCCGGGTGGCCCGCGAGATAAGGCGCCAGTAATAGTCGTCCGCCACGCGGAGCCGAATGCCCGCGTAGCCCTGGACCCACTGCGGCTGGGACCGGAGGTCGCCACGCCTCGGTGTCCACGCAACCGCGCCTCGCGTGGCGCCCGTGCTGGCGACCTGCGCGCCCGGTTCGGGGCGATGCTCGGCAGCGCGAGCGTCTGACCGCCATCGGCGGCGAGCTGACCACCTTGACCGACGACGGCTCCTGGATCGACCGCCGCCACCGTCCCAGGTGTCCGGCACGCAGGCCCACGCCTTTGAGGACGAGTCGCCGGTCACGTGGGCCTAGCCATTTGACGACGACGCCTCGTCCGCAGCATCGCTCACCGGAGCTCCTCGCCACCACCGAGGACGTCGGGATCGTCTGGCTGCGCTCGCGACGGCTTTTCGGGAGGCCCTCTCGACCCGCTGTTTCTCACCGGAGGACCCTGAAGTCCAGGTCGCTCCTGGACGTCCGTGACCCAGGTGGACAGCATCACTGGCGGAGAGAGCTGTCCGTAAGGAGCGCCCCGGCATCGGCATCCTCATTCCACGACGACCTTCGCTGGCCGACGACACGCACTCAACCGGGCCCTGGCCGCCGGCGTGCGCGGCTTCATCGCTGCAGAGAGCCCGGTGGCGACCCCGGCCGACACGATCCGCAACGTCGCCGCCGGCAATATGGTCCCTCTCCCCGGCGTCCTCGGCCATCATCGGCGAGCTGGTTGGCGCGCCGCCCCGCGGCCGCCCCTCGCTCCGATACGGCGGTCCTGCACAAGCCGGGCGTCAGCCGTCTCGGGGAGTCGGAGGTGCTCGTCACTCATGGTGGAGGCGCTGTCCAACGTTGCAGATCGCCACGCGTCCTGGGCCTGAGCGAGAGACCACCGTCCAAGCATCCATGTCTCCGCGCTCATCGCTAGCTCGGCGTCCAGGACCGAGTCGGCGCCGTCGTCTACGCGCTGCGCAACGGACTCGTCTGACCATCCTCCGGTCGGAGGAGGCGCAGAGGACCCGATCGGAGGATGTACAGCTCCGCCCGGCTGGTGCATGATTATCTCTGTCAGGTCCTCCAGCGAAAGGCGACAAAACATGGCCACGGCACCCTTCAAGCTATCGACTTGGCGTTCTACTCGTGGTGGTGGTTCCTCACTACTGATCGCAACCGCCCAGCGGTGTTCGAATCGGTCTTTCCTTGCCCCTGCTAGGGCCCTAGTCTATACGGAAAGGTGATACGATATGACCTCTTATCCCTCACGATGGGTCTACTACCACGGCGCTTTCTCTGGTGGTACCGCCGCTGACGATCGGCGAACATTGACCTACGCGCACAAGCTTTCCTGAGCCCTTGAATAACCTGCCCGAGTCCCGAGATAAAAACCCTATGGTGCTGATCCCTGATCCCTGAATGTGCCTGTGAGACCACCCCGGCCCCTGGAAGGCTGACGGCTCACGAACCTCTCTGATCCGATGAGGTGTTCCTGACACTCCCTGAGGCGTCCCTGGGTCCTGATCTTCCCTGATTAAGGTCCCTGGCCTCCTGAGGGCTATGCGATCGAGGCTCTCAAGGCCTCCCTGAAGGTCTCTGGTCATCCCTGACCGAGTCCCTGCCGTGCGGGTGAGTCGGCCCGTCTGGGACGGACTCCACCTGCACGGCTTTTACCTTTCTCGGAAAAGAGAAAATCGTATTGAAGTTCCATGCGCACTTCAATGTCGAGTGCTGCGCCGCTGCGCGTCTCGAGGCGCCACAGACGCCCACTCTCTCGCTCGCACGTGACCGTTTCGAGAAATCAGCGTGCTCGACATCCTCTCTCAGGTCTGCCCACGCAGACTGGCAGAGCACCGCGTCCTCGAACTCGACTCGCGGAAGAACGCGCCCGCCCTTCCTCCTCGCTGCCGCAGGACACCATGTCCTCGCCACCGGCCGATCCCGAGGCCCTCGCAGACATGGCACGAACGACTCGTGCCGTCCGCACCGTCGCGCACCGACATCATCACCAATGTCGAGCTGCGGCTGGCGGATATACGCTCCTTCTATTTCACTGAAGGGTTCAAAGCTGTCCATCTCAGGGCTTCCCCCTCGCCCTCTCAACGCCGAACAACGTCGTGACGTAGCGAACGTGCGAAATCACCTATTCCCGAGCGATCTTCTAATCATGTCACCCAGGGTCCGCGCGCGACCACCTCCCTCATCGGCGCTATCTCGGATCCGCGCCCCGTCTATCCGGTAGCGGACACGGCCCTCGAGGCGACCAGCGCCCGGGTCTTCACTGGGATATAGAACTCCAGCCTCCGCGGTCTCAGCTGATCGCGTCCGCCTGGATCGCCGACACGTGCGCCCTGGGCGACGGTGACCTTCCAGCGGTCACGACCGACCCGCCTGCGGGCCACACCCACGTCACTCTGGCCGCACGGCGACCTTGACCGCCGCCGCCCGTCGGGCCCGCAGGAACGGCTGCGGCCCGACGGGTTTTTCTCAACCACGCACAAGGCGCTCGATCATTTCGGCGTGGGCGCTCGGCGTCCCTGCCACTGGTGAGCCAGGTTCGCGCATGCCACCCGGGTCCCGTCAGCCGGGTGACGGCGCACCCGTCTCCTGGCAGATCAGTGCGCCGGCCGCAACATCCCACGGCTGCAGGCGAGGATGGACGGGCTTCGGCCCGACAGCCGCCCCTCGACGAGCTCGACGCCGCCGCACCGTAGCACGCGCAGGCCGCGGGAGGACCCGGACGATCTCGGGCAGTGGCGGGCATGCGAGCGCATGAACATGAGGCGATGAGCACGCCGTCGGCTACAGTGGCGTCCTGTGATGAGGGCGGCCGCCCACCGACGCCGGACTCATCGAACAGCCGTCCCGTGTGGGCGCTCTTCGGCCAGCAGCGGTGTAAAGCCGGTCGTCCACCGGGTCGGCCACGATTTCGAGCACTGGCGGCTCTCTCGACGAGGGCAAGTGAAATCGCCCAGTGACGGTGAACGGCCACATAATTCAAGTGCCGTCGATCGGGTCGAGCACCCACACGCGGCCGCGCCACGAAGTCGACACAGTGCCCTCCTCCCCCAGCAATGGATACCCGGTGGGGGCCAGGCGCTCAGCGATGAGTGCCGCGACGCCGCAGTCGATCTGGTGACCACATCATTGCGGTCGCGTTTGGTGTCGATGCGCAGTTCCTCGCCCGGGTCGAGGGCGAGAAGCGCCCCCGCGCGGACGGCCTCAAGGGCGGGGGCAAGCAGCCGGTCCGGAGCGGACGCGTCTGCATCATGAATGGGCGTGCTGTGAGCTCATGGTTTCTCCCTGCGACCTCGCTGACCTTTCGGGCTAGGGGTCCTGACTCTACGCGGTGGCCGGGGTGCGGTTCAGGGGGTCAAGCCGGTGTCGCATCCTTGGTGGAGGGTCCGGATGCCGGTGGGGCGGCCGGCCGGCATGAATGTCGGCCTCGTAGCCGCCCTTGCGCGCCTTGTTGTCCTTACGCGCTTCAACATGTGCTCGCGCGCCTCTCATCCCGGTGGTGTGGGGATAGCGGTGGGTGGAGCAGTGGCCCAGCGGGGACGGACCTGCTCCATGGTCTGCCCCAGGCCGGGGATGGGCTGGTCCTGGCACAACCACGGCAAGGAGGACTCAGTCAAGTTGACCAGGTTGTCCCTGACATCACCACGCACAGCGGAGAACTTCTTTAATGGACAGCGACAGGTAATGCTCCCCGCAAACGAAGATCCGTAGTCCCGTACGGGGCGTCCTCACCGACACCGATCTTGGCATTACCAACACCATCCACATCGGGAAAGGAAAAGGACGACAAACTATTACCGACCGTCAGCATAGGGGAATCCCAGGGACTATATACATTGCTGAGGTGCTGAACTCACTGTAGAACACCGGGGAACTGGAGTCGGAATTAGGAACTTCCACCCAGCACCTCGACCCTCAACGTCGCTCTTAGTGGCCGTGGCAGTCGTCCTCAGGACCGAACATGGCGGTAAACGCCGCATCAGGCAACCCGAACAGGTATAGCCCCTCCGGACCCAGCGGAGCAACCGCCCCACCACCGCCGGCCCCGACCCCGGCACCGGAGACGGAGACGGAGACGCATCCCCCGCCACCCCCGAACAGACCCGGACACCACCACACACCCCACCACAACACAACCCACCACCCAACGACAACCAACCCCCAACCCGGGCAGTCCCGCCTCTCATGGTGGTGTGGGGATAGCGGTGGGTGGGCAGTGGCCCAACGGGGACGGACCTGCTCCATGGTCTGTCCCAGGCCGAGATGGGCTGGTCCTGGCACAACACGGAGAGGACTCGGTCAGGTTGACCAGGTTGTCCCTGACATCACCACGCACAGGGAGAACACGCTGATGGACAACGTCAGGTAATGCTCCCGCAAACGAATACCGTAGTCCCGTACGGGGCGTTCTCACCGACACCGATCTCGGCATTACCAACACCATTCACCTCGGGAAAGGAAAAGGACGACAAACATTACCGATCGCTGCATGGGATCGTCCCAGGACTGTATTCGCTGCTGAGGTACCCGAACCTGCTGTAGAACACCATGGAGCTGGAAGTCAGGTTAGGAACTTCCACCCAGCAGTTCGACCCCTCAATGTTGCTGTTAGTGGCCATGGCGGTCGCTTCAGGGGCGAACATGGCGGTAAACGCCGCATCAGGCGACCCGAACAGGTATACCCTCCGGACCCGGCGGAGCAACCGCACCGCCGGCCCCTGACCCCGGCACCGGAGACGGAGACGGAGACGCATCCCCCGCCACACCCCGAACAACCCGACACCACCACACCACCACCACCACAACACAAACGCCCACCACCCAACGACAACCAACCCCAACCCGGCAGTCCACCGTCATCACTCGCCCCACGAGTGCGCTGGCGCCCCATTGTTAGACGGCCGGCCGCCTCACAACCCTTATCGAAAGAAGAGTCTCTTGTGTCTGTGTAATCAAAGAGTGTGATCGGCGCGACGGAAGAGGTGATCGCCAACCTGGTCGAGGCCGCCCCCGACGTCTTCATCTCCGATCTCGGACGGATCCATGTCCACCGTCAGAGGGTTCCCATCCTCGTCGACCACCCGATCCGTCTGACGGTCTTTCCCCACTGTCGCGGACGGCCCCCAGCAGATCATCCGAATCATACAGACCCGCTGTTGAGAAAGGAGGCGGTGAGCTGCTCATGATTCTGCTCGGACGCCACATTTCTCATGCTGTTGGCCCGCGAGTTCGCGCTGGACTCCTGATCCTCATTGAACGGCTGAGCGACGTTCACAATGTACGACGCCTCCGGCCCCACCGTCGGAATGAGACCGGCCAGGAAGGAGGCGGTCTTATTGCGATCCTTGAGACCTTGTCGGCCTTCTCGGCACTGCCCACCTTCCTGGTATCCGGCGGCGCGGCGAAGAACCCGCTGGTCCTGCACTGAGCGTTGACCGCTGCATCCACGGGTGTGGAGTCTCCCGAATCCTTGTACGTGGCGACGGCGTCGTCGAACACCTTCTGGATTGTAGTCGGTCACCGATCTCCGAGGCGACTGGACGCAGTCTCATTGTAGAGATCTGACCAACGAGATTCGACAGGGCCCGGTTGGTGAAGAGCGGCCTGTAGTCGTACGTCGTCGTCCCATCATCCGCTTCCATTTCCCCGGAGCCGACGGGACTCTTCGAATTCGTCGAATCCGTAGATCTGACGACGCTGTCCGGGTGGTTCGCGAGCGTTTCCGACACGAGGTTCCTCACCCCATCGGGCAGGGGTCACGGGCTTCTCGCCGCTCCCAATGCCGTTGAGAATCCCTGAAACGCCGTTGCCGAGGCGTAATCCTGGTAGGACCTCTCCTCCTGACTCATCACCGCCGGGTCCGATGAAACCCAGCCCTGGGAGTCGAACTCATGGGCCATCGTCGCCCAGTCGGTGGCCCATCCTTTCTCCTCCAGGGAGCCCCAGCCGACCAAATCCTGCACGTTGAACGGTCTCCTTCGTTTGCCCTCAGCGAGGTGGGATCCGGGCGCTCCCTGCCCGTCAGGGGCGGGCGACCAGCCAGTTCTGCGCCGCCTGAGGATTGCCGGTCATGCATGGACGACGCCCGCGATCGGATTATCGGGTAGAGCTCCTTCGGAAGGAGATGGGAATCGATCGAAAGTCGCCCAGGCGGTCCAACCAGTCCTCGGGCTGGTGTTGTCCCACTTCTGCGGCGAGTAGTTCTCCATGCGCTGGGCCAGGGTGGTCAGCATCGAGTCACTGTAATCCAGACCCACGGACTCGCCGTCCCATCCTCGTCGACGTCGACGTCCTGCGAGGCCATCATACGCCGTTGAGAGCCTTGAGGCGTTCGGACTGCCCTTCTCCTCGGTGGCGTCCGCGAGCTTGTTGGCGTAGTCGGCCGCCTGATCGTCCGGCCAGGTGTACGACGCAGTCGCCAGAACGTGACCGAGCGCGTTGGTCAGATCCCCGGGCGGCATCAGGGCGCAAAGACCAGTCCGTCTGGTCCTCGCATCCCTGGCCGTCATCTTACCCGTGTGAATGTCCGCGGGCAAGTCGAGAAGACATCGGGTCGATATTGGCCAGTAGGGCATTGGCGTAGGCCGGATCGTCCTGACCGGCCTGCACTCGGGCCAGAAGAGCATCCCAATCGTCAGGGTCGCAACCGCCCTTCGCATAGTCGGAGAGCGAAGCGGCATCCCTCCCGGGCCTGGTTGACTGTATCAACGTTGTTGGACGCCGTCGCATTCTCCGCAGTGTCCTCCATACCCTCCGGAATGACGTAGGCGATAGTTCTCCCATCCGCACCGGTGGTCGTCAGCCCGCTCTCATTGGCCGCCCTGGCCGCATCCAACCGATTCTGGAGGTCCGCAGCCTCGTCCTCCAGGCTAGCGCAATGCAGCCCGACAATATCGGAGAAATCCGTCAATGACGTGGGTGAGTCCTCATAAGTGTTGACATTGACCGCATCGTCCCGGTTGGTGATCGCGGTGGTCGCGTAGCCTTTAAGGCCGTCGATCAGCGTCTGCAGCGCATCAGGATCAAGACACGTACGCCATCATGCATTCCACTCAGCTCGCGCATCAGTCTTGGCGACGTACGTCGGCTCAAGATTCCACTCGTCCTCGACCGCGGTGGTGGCGTCCCTGAATTTGGAGCCGATCGAGGGAGATGATGCTCTCCAGGACCGTGTAGGCCGCATCCGCCTTCGGCGACTGCCACACGCTCCCCTCGCCACCCAGCCCCTCCGTGAGGGTCTGGCCTTCCAGGAGCTTCACCCGTATCCATATAATCAGCGCCGACGGCCTGCTCGGCCGCCTTCAAGGAATCCAGGACCACCTTCAACGCCGACCTTCTTGTAATTGATCGCCTGATTCGGATCCGTCGGAGGATCGACCTCGGGCCCGGCGGGACCTCAACCGGCGCCACTTGCGGCGACGGGGCGGGCGTCGGAGCCGGAGCGGAGGAGGACGACGGGCCGGGCGTCGGAGCCGGACCGGGCGAGGGACCAGGCGTCGGCTGACCCATACGATGGGGGCCTACTTCCCGTGTAGGGACACGTCAATCCTGACACCTACTCCCCGGACCCCTGCCGTCGATCAACCCCGCTCGGACCGTTGCACCCGCCAATGCCCGAGCAGGCGGCGCTGCGACGCGGACCAAGGCAGTCGACAAGGCGGTCGACTCGGGAACGCCACCGATCAGGCGCATCGAGCATCGACGCCGCTGAGTTTGCTACCGCCGAGCGGCCCGACGCCCTCGGCGGGCGAGTCTCGATCCCTGCTGGGCACTGACATCACCCGGAGCTCCGCCGCCCGGCTGCTCGCCCGCCCGCTCTCAACGCTCGCCGGATACCGCCATCACATCTCCTCCACAGCAGCGGAGCTCTCGTCACCCGTCTCCTTCTCGCCGTGCGGCGCGAGCGCAGCCACCAGGCGACTCTGAGGGCCGCCAGCCATATCGGGGAGACCGCCACCGCCTCACGCGTCTTGTCCGCCTGAATCAGCGTCCAGACCACGAAGAAGAAGAAGGCCAGCGTCCCCCACGCGGACACCCACCCGCCGGGGAGCGGAAAGTGCTCATCGCATGCCAGTCGGGTCGCAGAACACGGAAGCGTAGATAGGAGACGATGATGATGCACCATACGAAGATGAACAGCACACTGGCCATCGTCGTCACCGTGAGGAATGCCGTCATAATCGACTCCGACATGCACAGCAGCGGGATCGAGGTCAGCAGGGCCGCGCAGGTCGCCAGCAGTGCCGGTCCGGGCACGCTGCGCGCCGTCAACTTGCGGAAGATCCGTGAGCATGGCCGGCCCACGACAATCCGGAACAGCATCCCTGGACGTCGAGTAAATCCCCGAATTGGCGCTGGAGGCCGCCGCCGTGAGGACCACGAAGTTGACCACGCCGGCGGCGACGCCCAGCCCGGCCAGTGAAAACATGGCCACGAACGGACTCGATCCCGAATCGACCTCCCGCCACGGGAGTGACGGACATGATGGCGGCGAGCGCCCCAGGTAGAAGATGACGATGCGCACCGATCGCGTTGATCGCTTTGGGCAGGGTGACCTCGGGAGTCCTTGGCTCCGCAGCGGCGGTGCCGATCAGTTCGGTTCCCACGAAGGCGAAGACGGCGATCTGAAACGCCCCGGTGAATCCGTGGAACCCGTTGGGGAACATGCCGCCGTCGCGCCACAGATTAGTCACACTCGCATGCGCGCCGTTCGGCGAGGCGAAGCTGATCACGACCAGTACGATCCCACGACCACCAGGGCGATGATGGCCACGATCTTAATGATGGAGAACCAGAACTCGATCTCGCCGAAGGCCCGCACAGTGGTGAGGTTCAACCCTCAGCAGTATGGCCACGGTAACCACCGGCGCCACCCACAGCGGCAAGTCCTCCCACCAGAAGCGGGCGTAACCGGTGATCGCGATGACTTCGGCGATAGCCGTCACCAGCCAGCAGACGTAGTAGGTCCAACCGGTGAAGAACCCGGCCCACGGTCCGATAAGGTCGTGGGCGACGTCCGCGAAGGACTTGTACTCCAGATCGGACAGGAGGAGCTCGCCCAGGGCCCGCGTGACGAGGAAGAGGACGCCTCCGATGATCGCGTAGACCAGGAGCACCCCGGGGCCGGCCGCCGATATGGCCTCGCCGGATCCCATGAAGAGCCCGGTGCCGATGGCCCCTCCGATGGCGATGAGCTGGACGTGCCTGTTGGTGAGGCGTCGCTGCAGCCGGTCGTCCTGAGCGATCTGCTCGGCCATGAAATCTCCTCGTGATGGGCTGACGCGGGCAGCCTCACTCGCAGGTGCGCTCGCACGCCGTCGCCTCTGTAGGCTCGGGCGCGATGATCACATCCCGACCCCCGTCCTGGCAGACCGTTCGCACCGTTCGCAGCACCGCCGCGGGCTATCTGCCCGCCGCCGCGGACCGCCTGCCCGCCGCCGCGGACCGCCTGCCCGCGGCTGCGGCCGTCCTCGCGGGGGCATGGATCCTCATCGCCTCACCCGTCGGCCAGTGGCGCTCGATCACGGTGCCCAGCTGGGATCTGGCGATCTTCGCCGAGATGGCCAAGGCCTACGCCCACGGCCATGCACCGATCGTCCCGATCGCGGGGACGACTACAACCTGCTAGGCGACCACTTCCACCCCATCCTCGTGCTGCTCGGCCCCTGTGGCGCCTGTTCCCCAGCCCGCTCATGCTCCTGGTGGTCCAGGACCCGCTCCTGGCCGTCTCGGCCTGGCCGTTGACGCGCCTGGCCACGCGCCTGCTGGGCCGCCTCGGTCGCAACGCTGCTGGGGTGTTCACGTCCTGTCTGATTCCAGGGCGCGGCGCAGGCCAGTTCCACGAGATCGTCTTCTGCGGTGCCGCCGCTGGCATGGCGCGTCGGCCGCTTTCGTCGAGCGCCGCTGGTCGGCGTGCCCTGTGGCTGATGCCACTGGTGTCGTCAAGGAGGACATGGGCTGACTCTCATCGGCGGGCAGGCCATCGCGCTGCGCGGTGGCAGGACGACGCGCAGGTCTCGCCGGCGCCCTCCGCCGGCGTGGAGGGGAGCCGTATCCAGCATCGGGAGGAGCCCACGTGGTGGCGCGCCGCTGCGCGGTCGACCGTCCGGAGGCGGGGCCCTCGGAGCGAGCGTCGCGCCCGTCGGGGCGGGCCGGGCCCTGGCGGTGGCGGGTGGGCGGGTACCTGGCCCTCTTCGGCGCGCTGCGCCTTCGTCCTGACCGTGTTCATCATCCTGCCGCTGCTCAGTCACGGGGTCCTGGCGGTACAGGCTGGACAACTCCGGCGACGGCGTCGCCTCCGCGCAGACCGGCGGGACCCGTCGAACGGCTGTTCTCCCCGGACGTCAAGGTCGCCACGCTGTTCATGCTGGCTGCACCGCCGGCCTGATCGGCAGGCTCCGCTCATGGATGGCGCTCACATTGCCGACCCTGGCTGGCGCTTCCTGGCGGACAAGGAGGCGTACTGGCAGTGGCGGTTCTGGCACCACAGCGCCGTGCTCATCCCCATCGCGCTGGGAGCGCTGCTCGACGTCGTCTCCCGCTGCGTCAGCGCCGAACCCGCAGGTCCTCGGGCGCACTACTCGGCGAACCGGCCAGAGTCCGTCGACGAGTCGAGCGCGGGTTGGCTGGCCGCCCCCGTATGGGCCCGCCGGGTGGTCGCCGTCGGCGTCGTCGTCCCGCTGGTCACGGGCGTCCTCACCGCCTCCGACCCTGCCCCCTGTGGCATCGACCCAGACGGATTACGGCACCACCCGCCGGGCCGGGCGCCGCGCAGCAGGTGCTCGACTCCATCCCCGAGGGCGCGAGCGTCGAGACCGACCTGACGCTCCTGGCCTACCTGGTGCCGAAGGCGACCGTGTCCTGGGTGGGTACATCCGACCGAGCCAACGACTACGTCATCGTCGACTCCCATTCCCTCGGCCTGGGGCGCAGGCCGCCCACCGACGCCGCCGCGTAGGCAACGCAGCCCCGGCACGTCTCCTACGAGCTCATCCTCGACGTCGACGGTTTTCAGCGGCGAAGGCGTCAGTGTATCGACATGAGTGAGAATGGACGGGCGCTGGTCGCCGTCGGGCTGCGCCGTCGGCACGCTGGCGCGCGCCGGTCTGGCCGAGGCGTGGCCGCACGATCCGCGCATCTGCCCGAGGCGACCCTGACCGTCAACGTGCTCGGCGCTCGCCCTGGGCCTGCTGGACCGGACTGCTCGCAGCCATTGGCCCCGACAAGGGCCGCGCAGAACCGTGCGACTGGCCGTCGGCACCGGCCTCATGGGCGGGCTGACGACGCATCTCGACCTACATCCTGGAGACCGCCGGTCTGTTGGGCACCGACGCACCGGCCGCTGGCGTTCACCTCCGTTCGGCCTGCTCGCCGTCGGAGTGAGCGTGGCTGCCGCGGGGCTGATCCTGGGCGAGCGCGGGCTCGGACGGCTCAGGCGCGGAGAGAACGAGGGGGACCAGTCATGAGCGCCCGGCGACATGGTGGCTCTGGCCGTCGCCGGCGGCCTGGGCGCGGTGGCGCGCTTCACCGTGGACGCGCGCGTGAAAGCGCAGCGCGGCCCGGCGGCGAGCGATCGCGCTCGCCGCCGGCGCATCGACGTCATCCCGCTGGGCACGATCACCGTCAACCTCAGCGCCTGCTTCCTGCTGGGCCTGCTCTCCGGAGCGGCGACGGCGGCCCCCTCATGGGTCCACTCGTGGATCTCCACGGTGGCGGGCACCGGCTTTCCTGCGGTTATTCGACCTTCTCGACGGCCAGCGTGGAGCCCGCCTGCTCCTGGACGGCCAGCGATGCGACGCTGATGCAGCGCTGGTTCTGACAGCGGGCACGCTGGCCGCGGCAGTCGGGTGGATCGGCACCGGGCGGCTCGTACTGGTCCGGCGGCCTGACCGGCCTGACCGGTCGGACGGAGAAGATCCGGCAGGGCGGATAGGACTTTCGCTCGCGGGCAACGGGTCGTTGTCCCTATCTGTATCCGTACCGCTCGAGGCCGGACGTGCGAGAATCATCGCCCGGGACCTTCCCCACCCTTCCTTTCGAGCAGAGAGCCGCGCACTGACTCATCTGGTGCGCCGTCGTCGGCTGCGGGATCCTCGCGCTGTCCTTGATCCTCGACGGCTCACGGACGGCTCGACGACATCTTCTTCGACGGCTCGCTGCGGTCATCGCCGCGGCACTGGGCGTCTTCGGCGCTGTCGGAGCGGGGTGCAGGCCTGACCCGGGGAGCACGTGGCGACGGCGGTGCTCATCGGCGTGCCCCTGGTCGCGCGCTGCCGCGGGCGCGGAACCCGGGCCCTGTGGGTCGCGGATGCGGCGAGGCGCTCCCAACGCCATCCCGCTGACGCCGGGCGAGCTGGTGGGCACGGATGATGCGGGTCCTGTGGTGGAGGAACGGCCGTGGGAGGTCATGGCGACTTCGCGGCCATCAGCTGACATTGAGGCCCGCTCGACGACCCCTGCTGCACTGACGGTACCGCCGTCGTCCTGGAGGCGGCCGACGACGTCCTCGTCGTCACCTCCCTGGCCTCCGACACCTGAGCGAGCGCGTGGGCATGCGACCGGTGCGCCCCGGTACGGGATCGCTCACGCCGCCCGACCGCAACGAGACACATACGAAGGAGACCGATACTCTACGCAATCATTGCGCTCGTCGTCTGAGCGATCCTGGTGGGACTCTCACATGCTCTCGAGGGTGGTCGTCGTGCCCTCCAACCTGACAGGCCTGGTCGCAGGATCGACCCGCAACGGCGAAATCAAAATCATCCGGCCCGGTGGCCGGGACTTCGTTCTGCCGATCATCCAATCGATCCAGTACCTGCCCTTCACGCAGAACACGATAGGATTCCGGGTCACCGCCGAGGACGAGAACAAGATCAATGTCGACGTCTCCCGCCGTGGCGGCCGTCAAGGTCGGCGACTCCGACGAGCAGGAGTGCGCGCCGCCGCCAAGCGCTTCCTCGGCAAGCCGAACACGGATCAGGCGATCGCCGACTCCGCCCGCAACGCGCTCATCGGTTCGCTGCGCTCGATCGTCAGCCACATGACCATCACCGACCTCATCTCCGACCGCGACGCGCTCCAGCGAGAACGTCTTCGACGATGCGATCCGTTATGGCCAACATGGGTCTGGAGATCGACGTCCTCCAGATCTCCGAGATCGCCGACGAGAGCGGTTACATCGAGTCCCTGGGCGTGCCCGAGCAGCAGCGCGTGGAGAAGGACGCCCGCGTCGCCCGCGCCAATGCGGAGCGGGAGGCCAAGGACGCCGAGGTCACCTCGCGTCAGCAGAATCGCCGAGCGCGAGCGCGACCTGTACTGCTGCGTCAGGCGCAGCTCAAGGCGGAAACGGACAAGGCCCAGGCGGAGCGGCCTCATCCGGTCCTCTGGCGCAAGCCGCCAGCGAGCGCGAGATCGCCGTCATCGAGCAGGGAGGCCGCCCGGGCCAAGGCCGCACTGACCGAGCGCGAGGCTCGACTCGACGGTGCGCAAGCCCGCCGACGCCGCCCGCTACCAGCGCGAGCAGGAGGCCGAGGCCACTAAGGTCGAGTCCATCCGCAGGGCGGAGGCGGAGGCCGAGCGCACGAGGCTGGACGCCAAGGCCGACGCCGAGGCGACAGTGGCCCGCGCCGAAGCGAGGCCCGTGCGACCGCGGCTCGTGCCGAAGCGAGGCCGAGGCGATCGCGGCCCGCGGCCGTGCGGAGGCGGAAGCCGTCCAAGCGGCCCGGTGAGGCCGAGGGCAGAAGCCATGAGCGACAAGGCGGACGCGCTGGCCAAGTACGGGGAGCCGCCAGCCCAGCAGATGGTGCTGGACAAGGCCCCGGCATCGCCCGCGCACTGGCAGAGCCGATGGGCAGCGTCGGGACATGTCGATCATCTCCACCGACGGCGCCTCCGCTCTGCCCCAAGGCCGTGGCCGGCGACGTGGAGCAGCTCGACGCCATCATGCGCTCGCTGACCGGCACGGGTCTGACCGACATGTTCAATCGCATTGCGGATGACGACAGGCAGACCCCCGCGACCGTCAGGACCGGTAGGCAACGTGACCCGTGAGCCCGTGCCCGGCCTCCGGAAACGCGTGGCGCCAAGACGTGCTGCGCAGACCCGGCGCCGGGGCGGCTCGCGGCCCGGCCTCAAGTCCGTGTTTCAGCTCGCCAGATTGAACGGCTTGATGCCCAACGGCGGCAATGAAAACCGGCGACGGTGTGGTGGTGGTTGTTAGGGTGGGTCATGGTTGATCTGCCGTGGGATCTGGAGTGGGTGGAGTCCGACATCCAGAGAGTCTGCTGGAGTATGAGGGTTGGTCGCCGATGCGTTTGCGGGGCATGGGGTGGGTGAGGGCATGGAGCGGTTCTCGGCGTGCTGCCCGAGTCGGTGCTGTATGTGTGGCGGCGGTTCGGGTTCGACGGGTTCGCTGACGGTCGGTTCTGGATCACTGATCCGCTGGTGTGGGCCCTGGTGGTGGACGCGTGGTTGGAGGACGGCCCTGCCCTTCCCCGACCAGAGGTGGTGGTGCCTGAACCGCACCGCCATGGGCGACATGCGGTTGTGGGGAGATCTCGGCCCGCCTGGACGTCGACCCGATACTGGGCACCCTGTGGCCCAGCGCCGGTGACGCAGCAGATATGGATACTTTTGTGATGCGCGAGCGCATGGGCTGTCTTACCTTCACTTCACCGCTTAGGACCTCGTTCGAGGATGAGGTGTCGCGGTTGGTGGTGGATGGGCGATCGAGCGTCTGGGCCCGGTGAGTGAGGGACAGGTGTACGGGTTCACGCCGGTCTATTGCTCACCGGGCGTATGGAGGCCCGCTTGCTGGGTGCGAGGACGCTATCGCTCATCTGGTGTTCTCTGACTGACCCAGGACCAGCAGTTGAACAGAGACTTCTGGCGGCGGCCTCAGATCGCCGCCCAGATCGCCCACCGACGACGGCGGCGGGAACCTCGGTGGCTCCGCGGCTGGCGGTGGTGCTGGTGGTGGAGGTCGGCGGCGGCGCGGGCAGGGACGCGTCGAGGGGTGGGTCGGTTTGGTGGTGGAATATGTTCACGCCTGGTCGGGCTGGTGGGCGTGATGTGCTGGTGTGGAGGCCGGGCGGCGGCGGGTGCGAGTGGGTTGAGGTGGCATGCGGACGAGGCGGTTGAGGGTGGTCTTTCATACCGGGCAGCGTGGAGGGCCAGGGGCGATGCCGTATGAGTTCACTCGTCGGTTTGGATCGTCAGCTTCAGGCCCTGTCCCTGCGTGAGCGTGAGCTCTGGAAGGGATCGAGGCTACCGCGAGCACGCGCTTATGCCCGCAAAGTGACGAAAAGCCCGTCGGAAGTTCGAACGGCGGGTCGTGACGACCTCAGGAAGACATATGGTTTTTCTTCGTCAGGTTGCTCTCGGGAGCGGGTGGCGGATGTGATGGGGGTTTGGTGGTGTTGCATGAGAGGTGATCAGGTGACCTACGGGCCGTGGTGGTCCGGGGTGTGGCGGTATCCGTCGTTGGGTGCCGATGGGTCAATGGGTCGATCAGGGGCAGAACAGGTCGGCGGTGCGGGTGTTGGAGGAGGCGTGTCCGAGTGTGGATCCGCGGCGTCGGGCGGGGTGTCGGTTGTTGATTCGGGCGGTGCTGACTGTTCTGCGCCTCTGGCTGAGGATCTGCGCTCTGGTCGCCTTCGGTTGGAGGTTCCGTAGTGTTGATCAGCAGCGGGCGGTCAGTCCGCGGGCTCCGCCGTGAGACGCCGGGCAAGATCGCGGCTGATATTCGTGCCGGCCGCCACCCGACCGACCACCACCGCGCCGCCCGCACGAAGGGGCCGTGCCCCCACCACCCGCGTAGAGCTCGCAGCTGCCGGCCCGCCGGCCGGGCGAGACGACCGGCCCTACCTGCTGCCGGCGTGAGGCGGCGTGCGACGGCCTCGTCCCAGGGACAGAGCCTGCTGGCCGCCGGCGGCACCAGCAATACCCAGGCGAGGACCCACTGCCGGCACTGGCTGACAGCTTCCCGGCCAGGTGCCTGCCCGCCACCGCAGAGACCCGCCCCACCACAAAAACGCGACGCAACTCTAAACCCGCTGAACCACGAAGGTCAGACCAGCGTCCCCTACCTGCGCGGTCCGTCCGCTGTCCGGCACGCTCACGGCCGCAACCCGAGACCGGAACGCCACGAGGGATGCCGGCCGGACGGACCCGATGTTGCGGTCACGGCGGCCTGGCGTGTTCCGGATTGTGCTCGGATCGCACGTCGACACACCCTGGTGGGCCGGGCGGCGCCGCGTTCGACGTCTGACGGACTGGCTCTCATGTCGACCCTCCTGACAATCGCGGTCGCGTCCGGGTCTCCTCGCGCGGTCGGGAGTCCGCACCGTCACGTCGTCCTGCTTATTGTCGTGGCGCTTCCGTGGCCGTTATCGTCGCCCCCTTCTGCTGACCCGCGGCAAGTCGGGCCCGTCGGCGACAGAGCGTCGTCTCCTCCGACATCGTCGCCGCGCCGCCGCCAGTCGGCAGCGGGCCCGGCACTTCTCCGACGGCGGAGCCGACGCCAGAGAGACGTCTGCGCCGACGTTGGACTCTCAGTCTTTGGAGATCGCGCACAATGAGATCACTCGTGACGGACGATCCTCGCGCCCAGGGGTCGGTGGATGCGCCGGTGGTCGCTGTGTTATGCACTGATTCGCCTGCCCGTACTGCACGGTCTTCGCGGGAGGTCGAGCTCAGCTGGAAGATCTGGTGGCTGATGGTATGTTGCGATTGGTGGCGTGATCTGGCGCAGAATCACCGGGACGATCTCCGTTGGCCGCTCGGGCGGGATCGCCGCTGAAATCAGGGAAAGTTCGGGTTCCACGGCGTCGTCGCGCCGCTGCCGATCCTCAGGCCCATCCTGATTACACCGAGGACTCAACGTGTGAACTCTGCGCCAGCAGGCGGGCGTCCCCGACCTCGACCGCTTCCGTGCGGACATGAATGACCCCGCCACTCTTCCTGCGGTTTCCGAGGCGACGAATCATGCTCATTCTCTCAGCATCCAGGGGACGCCTTTCCTCATTATCAAACGACGCTGTCATCGCAGGGGTATCGTCCGGTCGACTACGTACGGGCTACGATCGCCGAGCAGGCGACTAATGCCTCCTGAAGTTCTGTTCTTGATGCCGGTCATCAACAGGACCGAGGAAGCTTAGCGATCCGCTATCGTAATTCTCCCGTCGAGTGAGGGGATTGTTTCCACCGGCCGGTTTCAACAACAACAGTTTCCAGACGCGCTCGATCCCAATTCAGGTCAAGGCAGTGTGAGTTCGAAGGCCGTGTGAGCGCGGTCTCAGCCATGCGGTCCCGGTGTCGCGGGCCTGCGGGTCGCCGCCGTCAAGAGCGGATGGGCTGGCAGCGGATGCGCCGGAACCTGAGATACTTCAACGGTCTCACACCCCGCCGGCGGGCGCCGGCACCACCCCGAGGAGCAACGATGGCACTGGGTATTGGCGTAACGTCGGCGGCACGAGATCGCAGCGGGGGTGGTCGATGAGGACGGCGCGGTTCTCGCCGCACTGCACAGGCGGCTCCCGGCCGCACCGCCGCAACGCCATCTTCGACCACCATCGCCGACGTGGTCCAGCGAGGCTCGCCGTCCCACTACGACGCCCCACCATCGGCGTCGGCGCCGCCGCTTCACCTCCTCGGATCGCAAACACCATGGTCCACGGCTCCAACCTCGACTGGACCGGGCGCGCATCGCCGACGAAGTCGCCGAGCGCACCGGCAAAGCGCGTCGTCGTCGAGAACGACGCCAACGCCGCGAGGCTGGGCCGAGGCGCGTAGCGCCGCGGCACGGGCAAGTCAACGTCCTCGTCATCACCCTGGGCACCGGCGTGGGCGGTGCCGTCATCATCGACGGCCGCCTCGTGCGCGGCGCCGCCGGCTTCGCCGCCGAAGTCGGCCACATCACCATCGTCCCCGACGGGCGCCCCTGCGGTTGCGGCCTGCGACGGTGCCTGGAGCGCTACGGCTCGGGCACCGCCTTGGGTGTCAACGGCTGGGAGCTGGCCACATTCCGCCCCCTGACTACGCGGCGCGCATCATCGAACTCGTCCGGCGGGGATCCCGAACAGGATCTCCGGCAAGGCCGTCACCGCCGCCGCCCGCGAGGACGATCCCGCCGCCCTGGAGTGCTACGCCCGCCTGGGCGACGCCCTGGGCATCGGCCTGGCCGACCTGTGCGCCGTTCTCGATCCCGAGGTCATCGTGCTCGCCGGCGGCCTGACTGAGGCCGGTGACATCCTTCTGACGCCCGTGCCGAGAGCTTCACCCAGCACCCTGACCGCCCGCATCCACCGCCCGCCATCCCGTAATCATCTCCAGCGCCGGGCAGGAGGCCGGCCTCATCAGCGCCGCCGATCTCGCTCGGCAGGACTGGCCGCGGATCCGCCGCCCCCTAAGATCCGACGAGCAGCCGCCGCGTCGCCCCCGACGAATATGCTCACTTATCCGCCGAGGCTGTAGTGTGCGCGGAGCACGGCTCCGGTTCGGGGCCGGGAGAGGAACGAGTGTGTCCGCATCCACGATCAGCCGCAGGGCCGTCATCGCAGTCCTGGGAACAGCTGGAGCAGGCGCGATTTTGAGCGCCGCCGCCTGCGGGCACGGATCCTCCGGCCGCGCCCACCGCCGCCGACTCGCAACCAGCGCGTGGCGGGCCCGACGCCTCGGCCTCGAACACACCCGACGTCGTCGATCCGGCGGACCCTGCCGTCCCACGACTACGAGGACGCGACCTGGCCGTCATCAGCCAGGGGGAAGCCATGGCGGGCCGCCTCTGCGTGCCCGCCATCGCCGACCCTGTCCCACTGATCATCTGCTCCCACGGGCTCGTCGGTTCCATCCACGATCTCGACTCAGTGGCCCGACTCGCCGGGACGGGACTGGCCTCCTACTGCTTCGCCTTCCGCAATGGCGGCCCCGAGGCGGGACACCACGCGCATGTCCGTCATGACCGAGGTCGCCGACCTCGAGGCCGTCGCTGGCCGCCGCCCGCTCCGCCGCCGACGGCTGGGAGGCTCGTCGACCCTCGGCGAATCGTTCTGCAGGGGCGTCAGCCAGAGCGGAACGGTCAGCACCATCACCGCCGCCCGCCACCCGGAGGAGATCGCGGGACTGGCGCTGTGGTATCCGCCTTCTCCATCACCGAGACCTCCACCAGCATCTTCACCTCCCTGGACGACGTTCCCCAGTCCGTCACCCTCGGGGGATACAGCCTGGGCCGCATCTACGCCGAGGACATGTGGACTACGACGTACGCCGATATGCCCGCGCTAGTCCTCACCGGTCCTCATCGTCCACGGCACCGCTGACCCCACCGCGCCCATCAGTTACTCCGAGCGGGCCGTGCGCACCTTCGATGCCGAGCTCGTGACCATCGACGGCGCGGGCCACGGTTTCTCGCGGGCAGGCGTGGACCGGGCCATGGGGGCGACCGCCTACCTGCAGCGGATCGGCATGCTGGACGGCGGCGCTGAGGCGGACCGACCGACAACTGCCCGGCTCGGTCGCGGCGCAGCCGACGGCGAGCGGGCCGCTTGCACCCAGCCCTCGCCTTCGTCCGCCGCCCGATCGGGGCGGCGTGGCGCGAATCGCTCACTCGCGCTGGAAGCGATCACAGTGGCGGCGTGGGTCTTCTCCGTGGGCCAGCGGCTGGTGACCGCCTTGGCCCGGGTGAGAACGGACGCCCTCGGGGCCATGGATGTAGGGTGTCGCAGGGCGACTCCTTCCACCCGCCGAAGTGGCAGAGCCACCGGGGTGGGGATCGGCACGTTGATGCCCACCATGCCGGCCTCGACGTCGAGTTCGAAGCGGGCTACACCGCCGTCGTTGGTGAGAGCAGCAGCGCCGTTGCCGAACGGCGAGAGTTGACCTGCCCTGATGGCCTCCTCGTAGGTGTCGGCGTGGACGATCGCGCAGGACCGGGCCGAGACCTCCTCGGTGTAGAGCGAGGACTCCAGCGGGACGTTGTCGACGATGGTCGGGCCGAGGAAATGGCCTTCTCGTGGCCGGGGATGACCAGCGGGCGACCATCGAGGTATCGATCTCGGCGCCCATGGCCTCGGCGTCGTCGATGAGACCGACTGATGAACTTCTTGGACTTGGCGTCGATGACCGGCCCATCTCGACGCCTCGTCCATGCCGTAGCCGACCTTGATCCTCTCGGCGTGAGCCTTGACGCGGCGGGCCGATCAGACCGCAGCCGCCGACGGCGACAACGACTGGCAGGGCCTACGGCGCTCGCCGGCGCTGCCGAGCGGCGGCGGAGATGTGCTGGGCGGCGAAATCCAGATCGAGGTCGGGCATGACGATGGCGTGTTGTTCGCCCCGCCCAGCGCCTGAACGCGCTCGCCGTGGGGATGCCCGTGTTCCTGGACGATGTGAGCCACGAGGTGGAGCCCACGAAGGAGATGGCGTCAATGCCGGGGTCTCGAGCACTTTGGAGACCATGGTGCGGTTGCCGGGCGCACGACGTTGAAGACTGCCGTCAGGCAGCACCCGCTTCATGAGCTCGGCGGTCGCAGCAGGGCGGCGGCCACAGGGTGGCGGAGGCCGGCGAGGATGAAGGCGTTGCCGGTGGCGATGGCCAGCGGGTGACATCACATCAGCACCATCGCCGGGAAGTTGAAGGGGCGAGATGCCGGCGACCACGCCCACGGGCTGGCGGAGCGTGTGGATGTCACGCCGGTGGACACGTCGAAGGAGTACTCGCCCTGGAGCCGCATTGATGGCGGTGGCGAAGTCGAGGTCTCGCGGCCGCGCTGGATCTCGCCGACGGCGTCGGGAGTAGTTCTTGCCGTGCTCGGCACGATCATGTGAGCCATCTCGTCCTGATGGTCCCAGGACGAGCTGGCCGCATGCGGAACATGATGTCGCGTGCGCTTGGCCAGCGGGACCCGCCCACCTCTTCTGGGCGCGACGGGCGACGTCGACCGCGTGATCGAGATCGGCGTCCGAGGCCTGGAAAGCTCCGCCTCGATATCGCCTGTGCCGGGTTCTCACCTCGAAGCACGCAGTAGGGGCTGCCCTCAGTACTGGCCGTCTGATCCAGTGGGGAATCGTCTTCATTCGCACTCTCCTCACACCCTCCGGGCGTCTTCGTCGACAGTCGCGCGACCGGACATCCGCGACGAGGACCAGCATGCCTTCCTGTCACTTTGTCATTACATATATCGTGATATTCACGCTCGTCGTCTCACGCGCCGGACGACCGACTCCGCACGTCGGCGCCATCCAGACTCAGAGCCCTCCGATCGACATCAGGTCGAGCCTCGTCGTGTGCGGCACCGCGAGTTGTCACCCGGCCGACAGGAAGATGCTCACCCAGCGCGAGCGGTCGTCGGAGTCGATGAGCATGCATTTGACGAACAGCGTCAGCGGCACGCCAGATCGCCCCGCGCACCCGATGACCTGGCTCCACGAACAGCAGGGACAGGAAGGTCGTCGTCGTCGTTCAGACCCACGGCGTCGCCGGTGAACTTCAGGCTGAATGAGGACTGGATGACGAAGTTGAGCACGGAGTGACGACGATCACCCACAGGGCCGTCCGGCGGAGTCCCTGGGGCCAGCAGAGCCGGCGGAATGACGCCGATGAAGAAGCCGATATTGGGATGTGGTTCGTGATGAACGACAGCACGCCCCAGGTCACCGCCATGGGCACGAGGAACCCAGAGCGACGGCGTCGAGCACCGCCACGATCAGGCCGAAGATCGTCGAGACCAGCCAGTAGGAGCGCACCGCTCCGGCGAAGTCCGCGAGCGCGGCGGCGATGCCGGGCTTGAGGATCGTCAGCGCCCGGGCGCGCGCCTCAATGCGGGACATGTCGAACATGAGGAAGATGACCGTCAGCGCCATGACGCTGCGAGGATGGAGCCGAGGCTGCGTGATCTGGGAGAGGGCCCCTGAGCCACCATGACGATGCGTTTCGTGTCCACCGCCTTCGAGATCTGGTCGAACAGTGAGGACCGATCCACGCCGAAGCGCTCCAGGAGGGTCTGCGAATTATGCCAGATCGTCTGGAACTTGGCCGTGTAATCGGGCAGGGTGTCGATGAGCTGGATGACGGCCACGCCCAGAGCCGCGAACATCGCCAGCACGAAGGCGTAGATGAGAGGATCGCGCCGATGGCGGACACCGGTCGGGCAGTGGTGACGGCTGGCCCAGGCTCACCAGGGGGCGCACGGTGATGACCAGTGCGAGGGCGAAGAAGCGGGCCCGATCAGGTGCGCGCGCGCAGTAGACACCGACGCCAGCCCGATGACAGGGTGGCGATGGTGATCGCGATGGACTCGTCCCGAAGTCGACCAGTGGTTGCGGACTCGTATCCTCGGGCGGGTGCATGGTGTCACTCATGGGCGCATCCTCCACGGGGAGGCGGTGCGCCGCGCCCGCCCCCTGCACGGCGCGTTCCGTCGGCGGACGGGGCGAGCCTGTCCCAGCTGAGGTGTGGGAACGATCAGAGAGGCGAACCGGGCGATGGAGAAGGCGGGCGAGGTCTGATGGGCGCGGTGAGTCGGCGACCAGCCCGCGGAGATATCTCAGGCAGTCTCGGCGCCTTTGCCGGCTGTCGATCTTACGCGTCGGCTCAGGCCCGTGACAGGGCCGCCGCCCACCCGACCGCTCCCGTCCGACTCACGCTCGGGATTGGCCGTTCACCGCGGGTGGTCAGCCAGCCAGGATCGACGACGGCGTAGAGCCCGTCAGGGTCGACTGCGCCGCACGTCATGGGCGGCCCGCAACGAGCGCCGTCGTCACGTGCGGGTTCGCGATTCGCTTCACGACCTCCAGTCCCTCGGGCCCCGCGCGCGCGCGCGCCGGGCGGTCGCTGCGTGACCAGGAGCGCGGGGACGGCCAGTGCCGCCATCGCCTCCGCCCACTCGGCCTCCGGGGCGATGACGCCGGTGCGCAGCAGCGCAGGGTCCATGCTGGCCGGCCCACACCCCTGCGACCGCCTCAGGTCGGGAATCTCGAGCGTCGGCCAGCGCGCCCGCCTCACCGCTGCGGGCGGATCGGCGAGCTCGGCAGCGCGGGCCGGTCGCGCGCGGCCCCGCGGGCCAGCAGCTCAGCCGGGCTGCAGGGGAGCCGTAACGGGCCGGGTCCGCCAGTACGACGCCGGTGAGCAGCTCGGGCGGCGCCGCGACCGACCATGGCGGTGGCCGCACCCCATGGGTGGCCGATGACGACGGGCGGGTCGGCTGCGGGCAGCCCAGGGCGCGCCGACCGCGGTCCTGGACGAGAGATCCTCCAGGACCGCGACGGCGTCGTCGACGAGGACCTCGCCGGCGCGCTCCAGCTCCTGCGGCGCCCAGCGCGGTGACAGACCGTGGCCGCGGGCGTCGACGGCGACCACCCGGTAGCCCAGGGCGGTCAGTGGTCGATGGCGTCTGTCTGGGGAGCGCCGACGCCGTGATCCGTGGAGGAGCACCAGGGTGGGGGCGTCGACGGGCCCGGCGGTGATGCGGGCGAGAGGATGACTCATGCCCTCATCCCGCCCCTCCGTCCGGTCCCTACGTCCTGGTCGCGCGTGCCCCGCGGCCGTCGCAACCGGCGGGAGCCGCGACGCCATCGGATCATCGGATCGGAATGGCCTCCGCGCCCGCACAGCTCGATGAAGAACGCCCGGGACGACCAGACCTATGCCGGTGATCACGGCGAACGACATTCTCTCCGAGACACCAACCAGCCGACGACCGCCGTGGCAGACCCCCAGACCCGCCCAGCGGCGTATGACTCCGCCAGCGGCGCTGCCGTGACGCAACGCGGCGAAGAGAGCGAACGACGCCCCGTACCCGCAGACGGCGATCACCCACCAGATCCCACGCCGCCGCGGCGTCCGTCGCAGCGCGCAGTGAGGCTCGTCGCCAGCACCTCGCGCCGATGGCGGTCAGCAAGAAAACAGATGTGCGTGCAGATGAGCTGCCGGACGTCGGTATCATAATGTCGTCCATCCGTCGACGCTCCGCGTTCGTCGCGCAGGCCCTGCCCGGCCCCGCAGTACCTGTAGGCTGAGATTGAAAGCACGTCGCAGGGGAAAGCGGGAGGGCGATTCGGTGCCGAGTCTCAGCAGACCCTCACTCGTGACAGGATCCTCGACGCGGCGCAGAGGTCCTGGTCCGCGATGGAGGGATCGCCTGACGATCGCGTCCGTGGCCGAGGCGCGTATCGGTCAGGGCGGCCTCTTCTGCCACTTCGCGTCGAAGCAGGAACTCGTCGAGGGGCTGATCGAGAGGTACCCGGGAGTTCGATCGTCTCCTCGAGGCGGCGGACGGCTCTCCGGGCTCGGCCGTCGAGGCCTACATCCAGTCGGCGAGCAGGTCCGACGGCCCGGCGTCCCGAGGGGTGATAGCGATGCTCGCCGCCGTCATCGTCAACTCGGAGGCGCTGGGGCTCCTGCGCCGGAAGTACGACGGCTGGAACGAGCGCCTGCACTCCGACGGAATTCCGCCTCACGTCGTCTCCACTGTGCGCTACGCCGTGGTCGAGCTCTGGTTGGCCGAGCACGTTGCAACTCGCCGCCCCCAGCCAGAACTCCCGTGCCAAGACCATCGAGCTCCTCAAGGAGATGGTCAGGCCCTACCGGAAGGGCTGAACGGACCGACTGGTCCGGCGGGGCCGATCGGGTCGAGCGGCGTCGGAGCAGACCGGATCAGACCGGATCCATGTCCGGTCGACTACCGGTGAGATCCTCGCGGAGGTGTCCGCACACAACGCACGGAACGATCATCAGCATGATATTCGGCGCCCACCACCCGAGGTTGATGTCCCCGTAGAGCGCCCAGAAGGACACGGCCATGGGTCCTGCGCAGAAAGTGAGGTCAGCCGATTATCAGGATCTCCCTCCCGAACGGCCGCCCCCTGCCGACGAGGTGCGTCCCCAGCAACCGAGCGTCGCGGCTAGAGTCAGAAGGACCAGTTCCAGGCCTGGATGGTGGCGTCCTCGTAGTCCTTGAAAGCTTTGTCGAGCGGAATGAGATGCATCGCGGTCGCCGCCCAGTAGGCCATCAGCAGACATCACGACCACGAGCACGACCCTGGCGTGACGCATCATCCCTCCGATTCGTGCGATGATCCTCGCGCAGGACCTCATTCCCGAAAGGCCCGGCGGGCCCTTTCCTCGGTGCGGCGACCGAAGCCGACGAGGACCTCCGAGGCGCGTTCGACGACAACTATACCGGTCGTCCGGTTTACTTGTGAATGTGGGTCGGCCCACAGGTCTATGCTGACGACATGAGCGAGCGGAGCACGCACCGGATGAACGTGGAATCCTTCAACCTCGACCACACGCGGGTCGTCGCGCCCTTCGTGCGCATCGCCGACCGCAAACGCCTGCCGGGCGGCGACGAGCTGGTCAAGTACGACGTGCGCTTCTGCCAGCCCAATCGCGAGCACCTGGAGATGACGGCGGTTCACTCCATCGAGCACCTGACCGCCGAGCTCATGAGGAATCGCACCGACCGGCTCATCGACTGGGGTCCGATGGGCTGCCAGACCGGCTTCACGCCCTGACCCTGGGTCTGGAGCCGGCCGAGTTCTGCCGTTGCTGAGGCGACCTTCCACGACATCCCTGACGGCCACCGAGGTGCCCGCCGCCAACGAGTGCAGTGCGGCTGGGGCGCCAACCACTCTTTGGAGGCCGCACAGGCGGCCGTGCGGGACTCCGCGGCGCGATGAGTGGTCCGTCGTCGAGATCGACATGCCGAGCCGAGATTGACGGCGGCGACGTCGATCTCGTGCGAAACTCGTTGATCTCGACGACGGGGCGTCAAGCGGAGCGATGCGCGCCTGCTCAGGCGCCCTGCGGCTCGGCGAGCTACGCGCGCGCAGCGCTTCGACCGATGTGCTCCGTCGACGTCGTACCGCGAGCGTCATGGCCAGCCGAGGGCCGCGGCCCACGCCAGGAGGACCGCCGTGGCGGCACTCACGCCCCTCGCCGACCGGCGTGCCACGCAGGGGCCCGGCAGCGCCGAATGGAGCACGCCGACAGGTGCACCGAAGCGCACCGCTCGCCCGCGCTCCTGCCCAGAACCAGCACGCCCTGAGCGACGAGGGCCAGGAGGAGACCGCCGCCCCTCCCGCGCGGCCCGAGACTCAGCGCCGCGTGCAGCACTGTCATCGCGACGCGCCGACGGCGGTCAGCAGCACAGCTGGTCCGACGGACCGTACGGGCCCCGGCCCAGAACGACGACGCCGTCAGCACGGGCGCCTGAACCGAGGGCCAGACCGACGGCCGGCTTCAGCGAAGCGCCGGCAAGACGAGCGGACTCATCAGGGCCTCGACCCGGCGCCGGGTCATCGCAGCCGGAGACGACGACGAGCGCTCGATCCACGAAGCGATGGCGATGGCGGCGGGGGCCGCCGAGGTCTCCGGTCGGGCGGAACCCGCCGCGCTCGTATCGACGCTGACCGGCTGAGCCAGCGCGGCGGCCAGGTCGGCGGCCTGCTGATCGGTGTAGGAGGGGACGGAATCCTCAGCGGTGCTCAGTCCGGTGGACAGGTCGTCGGCTCCGGTGGACAGGGTGCTCGCCCCGTCGGACAGCTGAGTGGCGCCGGAGGACAGGCTGCTCACGCCGTCGGACAAAGTGGTGGCTCCATCGGCCGCCGAGGTGGTGCCGGCGGCGAGCGAGGACGCGCCCATCTCGAGTCGGGACAGGCCCTGGGAGAGGTGTCGCGGCGCCGCCGGACAGTCAGGTGGCGGTGGACGACTCTCGCCCGACGACAACTGCGACGTGCCGTCCGCGAGCGTACTGGCGCCGTTGGACAGACATTCCCCGGTGGACAGTGCGAGGTCCCGCCCGACAGGCTGCTCGCGCCCGACGACAGGGTGGAGGCGCTCGACGACAGAGTACTGGCCCCGCCCGACAGGGTGCTGGCCCCGCTGGACAGATTCGAGGCGCCGGCCGTCAGGTTGGAGCCCTGGCTGACGAGGGTGTTGAGGACTCCGGCCAGGGTTGCGCTGGAGGGTCGGTCGGGTCGAGACGTCGGTGGAGCCGCCAGACCGGTGCTGACGGCGGAGGCGGCGTCGGACAGGGTCTCCGACTGGTCGGACAGCGCTCCCAGGGCGCCGACCACGGTCGTCGGGTCGGTGGACGAGGGGTCGGTGCCGATCGCCTTCGATAGCCCGGACGCGCGAGTGGCTCGGAAGCGCGCAGGTGAGCCCGCGCGCAAACCTGGGGCTGTCGAACTCAGGGTGTTGAGCACACCGAGCATGGTGGCCGCGACCCGTCGGTGTGCACCCGTGGCGGGTCGTGTAACGTCGGTGCTCCGGCCCATGCCGGCCGTGCTCGCCGCCAGGTACTGGCAGGTGGCGTCCTGCTCGCCGTGGTCGGAGACGCACTGCCGGTAGGCGGTCTCCAGCCCCGTGCCGGCCTGATTCGCCTGAGAGGCCAGGGTGTCGACGCCGGAGGTGTGAGTCGATGCCGCCCTCCAGCCGGTGCGCCCGTCGGCGAGCGGACGCGCCGTCAGCGGGTTCGTGCCCGTGGCGGATCCGTCGCGGTCAGCCTCTGGGTGCAGCTGGTCGACGCCGGAGGGTGTGGGAGTCACGCCGCCCGCCAGCTGGGCCGCGCCGTCGACCAGGGAGGCGGCGGCGCCCGTTCTGGGGGACGGTCAGGGCATCGCGGGCCCCAGTGACGCCGGTGACGTAGAGTCCACGCCGGTGGAGGTTCAGCGCCGGTGGCCAGGGTGCTCGCACCGGAGTCCACCGTGGCGCCGTGGCAGCGTCAGCTCGGACGACCGATCGACGCAGCAGAATCCACCGAATCCGCACCATCGGCCAACGTCAAAGCCCCCGACGACAAACTCGACGCACCGTGGACGGGTCCGCGGCCCCCGAGGGGCCGGGAGGTCCATCAGCCCAGCTCGTCGGCGCCCGACTCCAGCGAGTTCAGCCGTCCGCCAGCGTCGTGGCGCCCCTGGGAGGCCTGGTCGCGCCGGTGCTCAGGTCGTCGGCGCCCGACTCAGAGAGTCCGCGCGGTGGACGATCGATCGGCACCCTGCCGGCCGCCCGGCCGAGCTGATCCTTCATGTCGCTCAGCGACGTCGGCAGACGCGTTGAGCAGGGCGACGGACGACGGTCGTGCCCAGGAGGCGGCGCGGAGACGATCTCTGACGGCGGCACCGACCTCGGGGAGGCGGTGCCGTTAGTCTGGAACGTCGACTGGCGTCGCTCAGGGGTGCCGCCGAGGGTGTCGACGACGGCCTGGCTGGAAGCCTTCGGGATGGTGATGACAACGTCGTACGTACCATCGGACGACCCTGAGCGGCGGCGTCGGCCGTCACGACCGAGTAGTCCAGGGTGTCGGTGGTGGCGCCGGTGGAGGAGGAGGCGGTCAGAGCCGCGTCGGGGTCGGTCAAGCAGCCGTCAGCGGCAGCGGCGGCGGCATGGTGGTGCCCGTCGGAGGTGGTGGCGCGATCAGTGACCGACGGCCACGCGGGATGGAGGCCGCCTTCGCCTTGGGCGCGGTCGCGGACGACGACCGTGAGCAGCGAGCGCCGGGACGAGAATGACGAGGATAGCCAGAATAATGGAGCGTCGTGTCATGAGGAGACCTCGGTTCCCTTCGATTCCTTCCGGGGTGGGCCAGGTCCGGCGCGCGTGCCGGACCGTGTTCGAGGCGTTCCGCATCCGGGCCGCCCGGAGTGTCGAGGTGCTACGGGCCGTCGAGGCCGGCGATGCCCAGGTCGCGGGCTCTCGCCCTCGGACGGCGATCGGTCGGCGGCGCCGGGGCCACGGCGCGGCGCTCGGGGAGCGCGGCGGGTGTGCCCGATCCGTCGGAGCGATGTCGACGATCGAAGCGGGATCGACGTCGACGGGTGCGACCGAGGCATGTCGGCGCCGCCGGTGACGACGACGGCGACGCCGTCGGCAGCGAGCTCGGCCACGCGCTGCCAGCGCCTGCCGCCGGGATCGTCGACGACGACGATGCGCACGTGCGGGGCGACATCGTCGTCGTAGGCGTGCACGGAGGTGGTGACGGTCTGGATGGCGGTGCCGTCGGGCGGCACGTGGCCGTCGACGACAGGGACGCCGCTCGTCGGCTGGGACGCCCGCCGATGGCGGCGGCCAGCGCCCGGCGGGCCGCGGGGTGGCGGCGCGCGAGGGCGACCTCACCGGGAGCTACCGTCAGGTCCAGGTCGCGTACGCCGCTGCGCCGACGGCGTCGGCGAGGGTGACCGCGGGCGCGCGAGGACGACATCACCGTGGGCGGTCCACCTCATGCTCGGTGCGCTCGAGCCCGCCCTCGACGTCGATGACCGGGCTGCGCTCAGCCACCGGGGCGGCCACCGGGCAGCCCTGGGCCCCAGGCGGCCACCGCGGGGATGAGAGTCATACGCGCACGATGAAGGCATCCGCGGCGATGCTGCGCGGTCAGGGGCGACAGCGATGGGTTTGACGTAGACGTTGTGACTGGGGACGAGCGGCGAAAACGCCGGTCATGATGAGCGAGCGGCGCCGACGACGACCGCGAGCCGGTGAAGCCCTGACTCGACGGCGCGTCGGGCGTCATCAGGACGGCCTGGCCGCGGATCCACTCTCACGCATGCGCGAGACGAGGAACACCTCGTGGTCCATGGCCGGGCGAAGAGCACGCCCATGACGATGACGGGCATGAAGGGATGACCGCGCCGGTCCTGGACACGCCGAGGGCGATCGGCCATCAGCTCACCGCTCCGGCGCCGCCCGACGACGGAAGCGTAACCGGCGTAGCGATCGCCACTCACCGGGCGGAGGTGATCGCAAACGGGACGACGGACAACCCGACCACGACGATCCCGAACGGCAGCAGCGCCGCGTTCAGGGAGGTCGACACGTCGATGGCGACGGCGGTCTGCCCGGTGACCATGACATCGGTGATGCCGTACCGATCCTCGTAATCGGCGGCGCGGGAGCGGATGGCACGCACCAGGTCCATGGTCTGCTCGTCGGCCTGCCCGGCGTCGGGGCGGATCTGGACGAGACCCCAGCGAGCCGTCCTCATTAGGGGTGGCCAGGGCGATGGAGGCGACACCGGGCAGAGCCGAGGTCGTCGGCGGGTCGTCGACGACGCCGACGGGATCGGTGGTGGTGACGATGTCGGCGATGACAATGATGGGCGAGTTGTAGCCGGGGCCGTAGACCCGGGCGATGGCGTCGTAGGTCTCGCGCTGCTCGGTGCCCTTGTTGGCGAAGCCGTCGTCGGTCAGGGCCAGGTGCAGACTCTGGCGGGGACGGCCGCCGTCCCCAGGATCACGGCGACGACGGCGATGGTGGCCCACGGACGGCGGGTCACCAGGCCCAGCCCAACGCCGGGAGGCGGGGTGGCGGGCGGCGGTCCGGCACGCGCGCCCAGCGGCCACACCGCGCCGGGCCCCGATGTCGCGGACGATCGGCGCTGCGGCCGCCGGTCGACGCGCCCTCCTCGCCGACGCGTCGACGACTCGGACGCATCCGGTACCGGCCACGCCGATGAGGGCGGGCACGCTCAAGGGCGACCGACGGCGACCGCCACCACGGCGGCGCTGGCCACGCCCATGACGGTCAAGAAGGGGATGCGGGCCACAAGCCGCACAGGGCGAGGATGACGGTGGTGCCCGCGAAGACGACAGCGGGACCCGGTGTACACAGCCCGTCCGGCGGCCTCATCGGGGCCACGCCGTCGGCGAGGTACTCGCGGGCGCGGGAGATGATGAGACAGGGCGTAGTCGATGCCGACGGCCAGGCCGATCATGACGGCCAGCACCGGGGTGGTGGGAGTTGATGGAGGTCGCGCTGGCGGCCAGCAGGATGCCGAGCATGCCGACCTCCGACGCCGATGAGGCGCCGCCACCAGCGGGGCGCCGGCGGCCACGACCGAACCGAAGGTGGCCAGCAGGACGACGGCCGCGATCCCGACGCCGATGAGCTCGCCCAGCCCGATATCGGCGCTCGCCGATGGTACCGCCGACTGGATGGTCGATCAGGGTCGCCCCGCCTCAGTGGCGGCGTGCAAGCTCATCGTTGCGGACGGACAGGCGGCGGCGGCGTCCGTCTGCGGAGGTCGTGCTGCCCACGGAGGATGTCGGCCTGGATCTGGATTACAGAACGTGGGCGCCGTCGTCGGGAGACGGTGGAAGCGGTGGCCGGGGTGCTGCCGGGCGTCCGAACCGAGACTGGGAGACCAGGGCGGCGACGCCTGCCGTCGAGGTCAGAGGCAGCGGACTGGACGAAAGCCGTCGACAGCGTCGCGGTGGTTTCTCGATGTCGCCGTCGTCGGCGGTGATGAGGAACCTGTTCGGAGTGCCCGGGCCGATTGGGGAGGCGCTGGGCGAGGATGTCCCAGGCCCGTCATGGACTCGGTGCGGAGATGGTGAAAGGTGTTGTTGAGCTTGCCGCCGGTCAGCGCGACGGCACCACCGAGCATGAGGATGATGATGAGAACCCAGGCGGCCACGCACTTGGACGGCGTGTTTCGGCGCGCCAGCGGCCGAACCTGTACAGGAAGTGCGGACGCAGGGTCCTTTCACGCATGTCGCGACGACAGGCGACAAAGTTCAGTGCAGGGCACGTACTCGATACATTTCTGCATGAAAAATTCAGATGGTGTGAGCCCACTTTACCACCGCTGCCCGGTAGCATCGGTTCTAGCACTCGCCGTGCCGCCCTGGCGTCCTGATCGTCGACCCGAGACACCTCAGTCCGCCATGCCGCCTACCGCGCCGCGCCACTCGCGAGTCCCGCAGCGGGCGCGGTCTGCCTGAAGGGAGAACTACCGGGCTCGCCTGCGGGAGGCCGCGGCCGAGGTGGTGATCATGGCCAGGATGGAGGCGCGCATCGACGACGTCGTCCAGGCGAGCCGGTTTTACCGGGGCGCCTTCTACTCAACTACTCCTCGCTGGACGAGGTCCTCAACGAGCGATCGTCGAGCGCCTGGCGGCGATGGTTGAACGGATCGAAGCCGCCGCCGACGCCGATGAAGGGGCCCACGATCGACTCGCTCATGCGGGATGCTGGACCTCGCTGCGCTCTGAGGCCCGCGTCGTGACATCATCTGCACGGCGACATGCTCCATCGGATGCGCCATCCCGGATTCGCCGCAGGTTCCCGCGGCCGGTCGTCGGGTCCTGGACACGGGCCATCGCAGGCTGCGTCGAGGTCCCTGCCGGCGCGGATGGGCAGGCGACGGTGGTAACCGCGCAGGGCATCGGCGACGCCGTGTGTGTTATTCTTCCCTCGACCTCTGGCCGAGGGCGACGGGATGACGATCGCAGGGCCACGACGCCGACGACCCACGGCTACCTGCGGCATCATCGGGGCGATCATCGTGGCGCTGTCCGCTCCCGTGACCGGGGCGGCGCCGAGGCGAGCTGATGGCGCGGGAATGGTGCGGAGTCGGCGGGGTGCGGGCGGGGACCGGCGGGGCGCACCCGACCGCTGGGCGGCACCCGCATGAGCTCAGGGCCGTGAGCACGACTCCCGCATCTTTCCCATCCCGCCCGGTCGCCGCCGTCGTCGCCGTCGCCATGCCCGGGCGGGCCGTTTTTGAAGCTCTGCCCGCTCCGACGCCGCCGGGCCCGTGGCACTGCACGGTGATGCCGAGGCGATCGCGCTCGTTGCGCCCAGTCCAGCCGGCGGCACAGTGCAGGGGCGTCGGTCCGCGCGAGCTCGCTCCTCGTGCACAGCGCGCATCGGACTGGTGGCGGCCGCCAGCGCTGGCCACCGCACTCACCCGGTGACGCCCGACGTCGTCATCTCGGCGGGGCGACGGGCGGCTCGGGCTCGACGTCGAGGTCGAGGACGTGTGCGCCTCGACGGGCCCTGGCCTTTCACCGATGCCGACGCCACCGCTCGGCTACGCCTGCGGGCAGACGCTGCGCCCAGCGGCCGTCTTCGAGGCAGATGCGGCACTGCTGACGCGGGTGGAGGTCGGGCCCGCTGCGCTGGCGGGGGCGACGCCGTCGTCGAGTTCGCGCGCATTCGCGTTAGCCGGATGCTGGCGAAATGCGTTCGTCACGGCGGCGACGGCAGGCCGAGTGCGCAAAAGCTGTTCCCGCAGGCGGTGAGCACGGACATGGAGTCGACGGCGTTGGCGCTAGGTGGCCGCAGGGCCGGGGTCGTTCGTCTCGATCCGCGGCGTCTCCAGACCTGGCTGCGGACCGCGGGCCCGGGCGACACTTCCACATCGGCGTCGACAAGCCACGCCGCTCGCAGCGCTCGCCGTCGTACTGCGCTGGTCCTGGGCGCGGAACTAGCGCTGCTGCGGCGACCCCTCACTCCATCCTCTTCGTCGTCTTGGGTGGTCAGGGCCCGCGTATGCTTCGTCAGTTACCAGGTCCAGAAGGCGCGGCGGGCTTCGATGTCGAGCTCTTCGGCAGGCTGCCAGTTCTGACTACCGGCAGCGGCACTCCTTTGTCCCTGCGAATAGCTCGGCTCTCAGAGAAGCAGGAGAGCCTCATCATCGATCGCTCGTGCCATCTGCAGTGTCGCATGATCAGGATTACGATGGCGGGCGGTCATGCCAGCCGTACCCGAAGCCGCATCAGCAGCTCCGATGGCCGGCTCAAGATCAGGAGTCACGGTGGTGTGAGACCTTATGTGTCGTCGAAGAAGTCCTCGGCCGCTCCTCCCGGCCCGCTTGGGGTCTGACTTTTGCGGTCGATGAGGACCTGCGTCGAGAACGAGCATCTCCTCCGCGCGCGGTTCGACGGGAGGTGCGGTCCCAGTGGTGCTGGCACATGACGCACGCGCGCGATCTTTCAAATACGTCCGGTGCGGTAGGAGGCCTCGGTCATCCGGATCATCCATGCAATCAGATCCGCGTCCGCTGTTTGAGCGACAAGATCCCTCGCTGCGGCCAACTCAATGACCGCGCTCAACCTCCTATTCCGCAACCATATCAGTCACATGAGTCTGCACCTCCCCGCTTTCCTTCGTCGCATCTTGGGTGAATTAGGGGCCCAGGATGGCTTCGTCCAGATACCAGTCCAAAAGGCGCAGGCTTCGATGTCGACTCTTCGGCGGGCGCAGTTCCGCTGCCGGCAGCAACCGCGCCACAGATAGCTCTCGGCTCGAGCATCAGGAAGAAGCTCGTCATCGTCATCCTCGTCCTCCGCAGTGTATAGTCGGGGTTACGACAACACGCCAGGAAAACGGTCTTCAACCCGCATCAGCAACTCATTAGCCAGCTCAAGATCGAAATCCCACGTTGGTGTGGTATAATGTCATCGAAGAACTCATCGGCCTGCTTCTCCCGGCGCGCAGGGGTCTGCTTTGCGGTCGATGAGAGGCCTGCATCCGGGCGACATCTCTCCACGCCGGGATTCGACAGGGAACGTGCGGTCCCAATGGTACTGCGCGACGCGCGACCTTCAATACGTCCGGTACCGGTAGGACGCCTCCGGATCATCCGGATCTCCATCGCCACCCAGATCCACCTTCCGCTGCGCAATACCGAGAATCCCTCTCGCTGCTGACGTAGCTCGGCCGACCGCGCTCAGCCTCCTATTCACAGCAACCATATCCAATCATGGAACCTCACTCTCCTCATACTAATGATTCAGATATTTGCCCGGGAAAAAGCCCTCAGGTACGATCCACTGCAGAGGTTGGGGCAGTGTCGTGTCTCAGGTGGTCAGGGCCCAGGGGATGGCTTCGTCCAGATACCAGGTCAGAAGAGCGCGGCGAGCCTCGGGCATAAACCTCCTCAGCAGACTGCCAGTTCATACTACCGGCAGCACTCCCTTTTGATAGCTCGGCCAAGAAGCCGGGAGAAGCTCATCATCGTCCTCCGTACCATCACAATATCATTCAGAGTTTACGATAACAGCAGTCATAAGCGTACCCGAAACCGCATCAGCAGCCCTAATGTGGCTCAAGGATCAGGGTCACATCGGTGCGGATAATAATGTGCTCGAAAAAGAACTGCGGCACTGCTTCTCCGGCCGCTTGGGTCCGCTTTGCGGTCGATGAGGGCCCCGTGTCGGGTGAGCATCTCCTCCACGCCCGGGTTCGACGGAAGGTGCAGTCGGTAATTGCTGCACGCGGCGCACGCACGCAATCTTCAAATACGTCCGGTGTCGGTGGACACCTCGGATCATCGGGTCATCCATCGCCACCAGATCACTTCCGCTGCTGTGCCGAGAATCCCTCGCTGCTGGCGGCCAGCTCTCGGCCCGACGCGTAAAGCCTATTCACAACAACCATATCCAATCACGGCTCGCCCCCCTCCTTTCCTTCGTCATCTTGGGTGGTCAGGGCGGGGGATGGCTCGTCCAGATACCGGGTCCAAAAAGGCGCGGCGGGCTTCGATGTCGAGCTCTTCGGCGGGCTGCCGGTTCATGCGCCGGCGGCGGCACTCGCACACAGTAGCTCGGCTCAAAGAGCACGATCGGGAAAGAAATGCTCCATCGTAGCCATCCTCATCCTCCCGCAGTGTGTAGTCAGTTACGACGCCCGCCGAGGAAAACGGTCTTTCGAAGCCGCATCCACGCTACTGATTAGCCGGCTCGAGATCGGGAGATCACGTTGTGTGTGGGCCCATAATGTCATCGAAGAATTCGTAAGCCTGCTTCTCTGGCCGCTTGTCTGCTTTGCGGTCCGTGAGGGCCTGCGGTCCGGGTAAGCATCTCCTCCACGCCCGGGGTTCCGGCAGGGAAGGTGCGGTCAGTAGTGCTGCACATGACGCACGCACCGCGATCTTCAGGCTCGTCCGGTGCCGGTAGGACGCCTCCGGATCGTCGGATCATCCATCGCCACCCAGATCCACGCTGCCGCTGCGCAGTGACCTGCGGAATCCCTCGCTGCGCTGGCGGCCAGCTCAGCCCGACCGCGCTCAACCTCTATTCACAGCAACCATATCAATCATGAGTCTCACTCTCCTCGCTTCACTAATAGTTCAAATGCTTGCCGGGAAAGGGCTCCCGGGCGATCTGCCGCCCGGAGAGGGTGTGGTGACAGAGCCGTCGGTATAGAAAGACCTGCGGTACCGTCCGGATCAGTAACCTACCAGGTCCGCCCCCGATACTGGGTGAAATGACGGAACCAGCCGAGCTGATCCTTGCGCAGCTCCTGGAACACCAATAGCCGGCCTCTCGGCAGTCAGCGCCTCCTGCCGCTCCGCATGAGATGCATAATACCGTCCCGGCTCGCCATGATCAGCCCGCACCAGACCTCGTAGGATAGCCCATGTCGTCCGTCACCCTGAGCACCTCGTCAACATTGGGATCCTGGAAGCCGCCCGGTCGCCGGTCCAGGCCCCACGCTGAGCGACTGAACACGATCGGCTGAAACAGTTCTGGTATTCCGTTCAATCTTCGGCAACGACTCCTTCGCCCGACCGCCCGTTGGTACGCGTCCGCGACTCAGGACCAGCTCGTTATGGAACGCGTCACCAGCCGCCTGACCGCCTGCTCCTGAGCCTCATTGCCTCCCTCATCGCCCGGCTCGCCGCCAGGGACTCCGCCGTCGTCGCGCCCCCAGCCCAGAGCCGAACCGGAATGAGAAGTCAGAGCGAAGTCGACCAGATCGAGCGCCAGCTGGCCCCGGCGTCACCGTCGTAACATAGCCGCGGGCCGCAGCCCTCGGACTGCGCGGGAAGGAAGCCAGACCGTGCCCGTGAGAAGGCCCAGTGCCCGCACCCACCGCACCGAGTGCCAGCGCAGGGACAGACCGCTCGCCGTCAGCACCAGCACACCCACCGCAGTCGCGAGGATCTGCCCGGCGAGGCCCCGGCGACTCCCACCACGCCGCCAGCCCGTCGAGCAGGCCCGCGAAGAACACGCCGTCGCCGTCGGCTATCACCGAGTGGCCGATGCCGCGGGCCACCAGCGTCCTCGTACCAGCCGCGTGCCGCCGCCCCGACACCGACCACCAGCGCGACCAGCCGAGAGCGCCACCGCCCAGGCTCGGACGGGTCGTAGCCCACATTGCGTCGGCTCGCACACCGCGCACCTGCACTCCCATGGCTCGGCCGTTCGCCATCCGCGCGGCCCGGTCCATCGCGGGGTCGCGTAGGCGCCAGAACCACCGCCGCATCACTCACGTGAACGCGACCAGCGCCACCACGGCCTGTACCACGGCCCCGCACCGGCGGCGGTGCGCCGACCAGACCGGGCATCGGCACGGGGCGCCTCGAACACGGTTCGCGGACGGGCCGCCCCAGCCGACGGTGGCGTCGACGAGCAGGCAGACGAGGAACAGGCCACCGAAACGCACCTGAAGATGACCTCGCCACCGGTCAACCACGCCAGACCGCAGCCAGGCCGGGATCCCCTCGCCGAGTCGACCCACGAGGAGGATGAGGAGACGGTCGCGTTGTACCCGGCGTGGTCGGCGACCGCCATCGCCAGGGCCCCGGCGGGCGGGCACCCAGAGAGACGACCGGCCGCCCTCAGCGGACGGCGCATGCGCCAGAGGGCGATGCCCAGACCGATCCCCATAGCCAGCGTCATCGTCGAGACCTGGTGACCACGGTCATGATCGCCGAGGAATGCTTCGGTCAACGCGGTCAGTCGCGAGGCCGGAGGGTCGAGGCTGCCGGCGGTCCACGGGTTGAGCAGTACCCGACCCTGTTCTCCCCAGGATCGACTGCAGCAGCCGGGCGCATTCAGACGGCGCCTCCGTCCTCAGCGATCGTGTACGGCCGCCAGACCCGAGTAGCGCCCAGTCCGCGAGGCGAACCGGCGCACCGTCCCCGGTGCTGCCAGCGCGACCACCAGCAGCGGCATCGCTTGCCCGGCTCTCGACGAGGCGGCGAGCGCGATCTTCATCCGTCGTCAACGGCGTCAACCCGCAGGCACTGCCGACCGCGGTGACCAGAGCAACCACCAGGGCCCACGGGACGCTCGCCGACATCATCAGCGTCGCCGACCGCCACGTCACCGTCCGCGTGCGAGCGTACCCGTGAACACCGCCAGGCACCCGCTGAACACCATGGGAACCAACGCGATCCCCAAACGCGGCACCACCACCAGGGCCACCACCAGGGCGATGAGTGCAGCCGCTGACTTATGCGCGACAGACGGTACAGGACCCGGGCCAACGCCTCGCGACGGCCGAGCCACCGCGAGGCGGCGGACCCGCTCCCACAACTCAGGCGGGCCAGCAGCGGCACCGGACGGCGGGCCACCGGCGACAGCCAGCGGACCGCCGGCAGGAGGCCTCGGGCCACCGGCTGAGCCCCTGGGCTGAAGCGATCAGGCATGATCGTACCCGGAGAGTTGAACCGGCTGACGGCGCGGGCCGATGACGGACCGGTGACGTCCGACCACAGACCGTATCGCTCCGGTCGCCGGGCGGACCGGGCGGCTCCGCTCCCGCACTCGTCGTCGACTACTCGCCAGCATCGTCTTCGTCAGGGGCCCTTCGACAGCGGAACTACGGACCAGAGATATCCGTCACAGTCCTGCAGTACGCACGTCGTCGCCACTCGAGCAAGAGGTGGGAGCTGACGACCCGGGCCCGGTTCATTCGGCTCGTGACCGGCGGGCAACGCGAGGGCCGACCCTACGATGAGCCGGCAGCGATGAGCCGAGCCCCTCCGACAACGCTGGCACGACCCCCAGCACCCGCCCCCACCACCGCAGCATCTCACCCTCACGTGCGCACCGGCCGTCGAACGTCGTCGAGGCGCGACGGGGGCTGCAGAACGGCGTCGTGCTCGGGGTAGCCGACTCAGGCGAGCAGACTCTCCCCCGCGGGACGCCGGTGGCCTCAACCCCAGCGGGAGGACAGCGGGTCCTCGTCCCCAGCGCGGCGCGACGGGCGATGCGCTCGAGACCCTGATTCATGGTGAAGCCAGCCCGGCGACGGTGGCCGCCAGGTGCGTGCGCTGGAGCAGGCGGCCGCCCACGATACTGGGCCAGGGATCGGCGACGTCGGGCACCGGATGACACCCACGCGCGCGCCGTCGCCGTGTGGACCTCCAGGTCCGCTTGACCCAGAAGAGGTCCCCGGACTCCCGGGACTGCGCGGGCAGGATCTTCGCCGCGGCGAGGGTGGGGCCGTCCAGCCCCTGGCGTCGAGGCGGAGACCGTCGCGATGACGCTCAATGCCGGCCCGGTCGCCCCGGAACCAGGAGAAGGCACTCGGCGGACATCTCCGCGTCGTCCGCGATCTCCTGGGTGGCGTCGACGTGGGGACGCGAGGCAGACATCGCCGCCGCCTCCGGTACCCAGACGAGCTCGGCGGTCGCTGTCCCAGGTCGACGGGACGTCCTCGGTGAGGAGACGAGCAGGTTCTCGTCAGGTCCTGGGGGTAGGGGCCGCGGTTAGGCGGCGCGTCGCGATCGCCTCGACAGCGACCGCTCGCGCGCTCGCTCGGCGGCGCGGCGGTGTCGATCACGACCCGTGCCACGTGGTCGGCTCGGGCGGTGCCGTCGATGCCGTCGGCGCTGTCCAGGTCCGCTGACGCCGGGCCGCCGTCCGGCCACAGGGCGACCGCACGATTGCTGCAGTCGTACCTCGCGGCGAGCGTGAGGTTCTCGATGGCGCAGCCGTAGCCGGCGGCCCGCTCGCGCCCGTCGGGGTCGTTGACCGGCATGGCCCGCTGCGGGTCCGCGTACAGGTCGATCGTCCCCTCGCCGACGGTGAAGGACCACGGCTGAATGTTGTGCGGGTTGGCGGCCAGCGTCGCGGCGGCGACCAATCGGTCAGGCCGTCGGCCTACGCCAGCTCTCCCACAGCTCGTAGGGCGCGCCTGGCCCGCGTTCCACGCCGTTCGCCGCGCGCGCGCGCCGACGGCGCCGGCGCCCACGAGCAGGGCCGCCCCGCCGGCACCGCGGCCTCGGGCGCACGTGCGCCGGGAAGGGCGCCGTTGCGCGGATCGAGTGGATCGTGCGGGCCGCGGGAGGGAAGCGGGAGGCTCAAGGGCGATGCCGTCGTCGGGAGGCTCGGGAGCGCTCACGGGGTCCGGTGCGGAATCGGCTGAGGCGGATGAGGAACCGGTCATGCGAGTTCTTCCTGTCGGCTGTGCGGGACGGGCGGGTCGAGCGCGCCGTCCGGCGTCGGTGAGCAGCGGCTGCATGAGCGCGCGTCACGTAACGGCGGTCGACCGTCGCGTCGCCGACGACGTCAACGAAAGGTTGGGCGGTCTCGAGACCAGCCACGGCAGACCGACCGGTTCGCCCACTGTCGTCGGCGGCTCGGGGCGCGCGCAGACCGGCGTCGATGAGCCCGTCGATCACGCGGACGAGACTCGTCGCGACAGCTCGATGCAGCCGTGGCGGTGAGCCTCGGCGAGCAGCGGGTCGGCGTGCAGGGGCGGGAAGAGGTCGCGCAGGAAGAAGGCGCTAGCGGGGTCCGGCGGCGGTGCGGGCAGCCGCGTCCAGATCATCCGCAGCGCGTCTTCCGAAATTATCGGTCTCGTCGGAGGTATGCGCATCTGCCGGCTCCAGTCCTCGAAGGCGCGGACGACCTCCTCCTTCGAGGCGAACCGGTGGTAGAGGTTGCCGGGGCTGATTCCGCGACCTCGGCGTGCGTGATTCGTCGTCACCGCGTCGATCCGTGCTCGACGGCGAACAGCCGGCGGGCCGTCTCCAGGATGGCGGCACGGCGCGGCGCCCGCTTTCGGTACGCGTGCGGGCCGGGGACGGGGTGCGCAGGACGTCTGAGCGCGCGGGACGTCCGCGCAGTCTCGCCCAGGCTCTGCGGGCCCGCAGCTTTGCACCATCAGTGGGCTCGGTGTGTTCGTCGGGTTCGGCCGATGCGGTGACCATAGCAATATTGGTAAAACGCTCTAATGAGGTTGGACGGCCTCGGCGCCGGTTTAACGTCACCTGCTGCCGCCGGGTGCGGCAGGACGACGCCGGACTCGGCTCTCGGCCCGACCACTGGCGCTAATGGCCCATGAAGGCCGCGAAACGCCGGTCGATGCCTCGCTCGCCGACCGGGTGACGGCGCATCGCCCGCACCGCAACCGCCTCCCGGCGAGCCCGGCGTACGAGGCTCGTGCGCCTGAGCGCGTCCCCTCGCTCGCAACGGCGTTGCGTCCCACGGCGGCTCGCGGTCGGCGTCGATCCTCGGCCTCCTGCGGCACGCCCACCGGACACAGCTCCTCGGCGGCCTGGCACGCATGCGCTCAGGCACGCACCTTCCCGTGCGCGCGCCCGTCGCGTCCGGACACCCGCGCTTCGATCCCCGGATGCGCGGGCGGGTAAAGCGACGTCGTCCCGGCTGGGCATCTCGACGACGGCGATTCCCGGGCGTCGGCAGCCGGCGTCACCTCAGGATGCGGGCGATCGCGGAGCCGTCATCATCCCGCCAGCGGGTATCGTTCCAGTCACCTGCGGGGCTGAGAGAATCCTCGCGGCCTCACCGTCCACTGCCGATTCGGTCCCAAGCGGCACCGCGCCCGGGTACCGAGCTCGGCCCCGTGGATGAGCGCGAGGCCGGCTGACGCGGATCGTGCACCACCATGTCCACATCCACCTCGGTCCCGGTCGGCTGCGCACGCAGGTCGGGACGTCGTAACTGCACCGAAGCGCGTCAGCGTGGTGCGGATCGGGCGCACCGGTGCTCCTCGGGCAGCCTCGTCAGGCAGCCGTGCGATCTCGCCGTCCGGGCTGCGCGCTGCCCGATGCCGCGCATCGGCTGCTTACCAGCGATCCGCTGGTCCACCCCGGATCGGCGTAATGGACCAGCTCGTCCCCGATGAAGGTGAAGCGCCGCATGGAGGGCGTGATATCGCGGATCGTCGCCACCGTGACGATGGAAGAAGCGGAACGGGGAAAGTCGGCGGCCGGAGGGTGTTAGCACGGGCTCAATGTCGATAGCTCGCTTCGCGCGCGTCTGCAGTGCTGGGAGAAAGCATGCCTATTATTAAGCAGATTGAGTGCAATGGCCCACGATGTCGTATCGAGACGCTGCGTGGCACGATCACCGAGTCTCGGCAGGAGGCGGCAGCGGAGAGTTCACTCCGGCGGCATCGCGCTCGGCGAAGACCTCGCAGGCAGCGAAGACGGCGTTGAGCGCCCGTGGGAGGCTCCCGCGTAAACCGAGGAGGCGTGCAGGATCGCCTCGATGACCTCCTCACGGGTCGGAGGCCCACATTAGAGCTGGCCCCGATAACGGATCCTCAGCTGCGGCTCACAACCGCCCAGGGCCGTGAGCACACCGATCGTCAGCAGCTGCCGGCTGCGCGGCTCAAGGCGGGCGGGCGTCGACGTCCCCCGAAGCCCGGCCGCGATGGCGGGTGTGCCGAGCGCCCGAGCTGATGTCGGCCAGCGAGGTCAATGCCGGCGGCTGGTGCACGCACCACCGTCGACCGAGCGGGCGACACTCGAGCCGCGCCGCTCGCGTCAGGCCAGGATTCTCGGGGCTGTCGACGTCGTACTGAGGATGAGAGCGGTCTCGGTGGTCATGATGGGTTCTCCCTTGTCAGTGCTGGTGCGTTGGGGGTTGGTGGTGCTGTCGGAAGTCTCGAGACGGCTCGTGCCGCGACCGTTGGAGCCATGAGGTGCTGAGGAACGTCGTAGGTGGCGGAATCGGTGATGAATGGCTGGCTTCAGTCGCCTCGTCGGTCGGTGCCGATCCGCCGTGGCCTAGTCCTTCGGCTCCCGGGTGTGAGGCAGCGACCTTGCAGTCGGTCGCGGCGAGTGCGAGGCCGGAGCTCGTCGATCCGGGCGCGCGGCCGTCCGCGGTGCTCGATGAGCCATGGCGCGTAGTGACGCACCAGGCACCGTGTCCCGGCCGGCCTCGACCATCTCGACGTGGCGACGCGGGTCGCGGATCGTCATGCCCGGAGGTCCGCGTCCGGGTGAGGACCAGACCGCCGCGGGGCCGCGGCGTCGTAACGGCGCGGCGACCGGAGGCATCGCGCATCCACCGCACGAGCGATCCGCTCGTAGTAGCGCAGGGTGTGGGCACTGGTGCCCAGACGGTCGGCGGTGGTCGCGATCGTCCCACCCGACCGCACCAGGCCACCGGCGGTCCGATGTCGTCACTGGGCGGGACGGGCGAGCCGCGCGCCTCGCGGAGCCGGGCGTCGTCGGGCCCGTCGCCGGGCGCAGTCGCGTTGGTCGCGAAAGCGCAGACCGTAGGACTTCGACGCGCTCGAAGGCGGAAAGCCGTCGGGCGGAGACCCGGGTGCCGCTACGGCGCTAGCCTGACCGCATGCTCCTCGCCTTCTCCGTATCCCCGACCACCACTGACGCACCCGACGGCTCGGTCTCCGAGGCGGTGTGGCTCGACCGACGCGTGGTGCGCGACCTCGGCTACGAGAACCGCCAAGTCCTTCAGCCACTGCTCAGCGGGACGCGGTCGGGCCCCCAAGGAGCTCCTGGGCTTTGCCGTCCTCGGCGATGGTGCAGCCGTCCTGCGCGTTGAGGGGCCCGGTACAGCCGACGACCGGCGCGCAGCGGCCCAAGAGCGGTGTGATAGCTCGCCGAAGGCCTCGGCGTGATGGCCTCGAGTGGACCTCGCACGGGTGGTTGGAGAAAGGCCGCGGCCAGGTCCGCTCCCGTCAGACCGGGCCGGTGGCCGACGGCGACCGTCCGCGACGGAGGTATCCATCAGCAGGCGGGCGACGACGTCAGCCACGTCAGGTGCGAGCTCAGGAGACCGGGAACGACGCCGGAAGCGGGTACCGCAGGACGCCCTCCTGACGCAGGGCCAGGACGACCGGCAGGAGCAGGTTCTCCAGGTAGAGCGCGGGGCGACGACGGCCGTGGGGACGCCGCTGCCGGTTACGCCGTCGATGAGCGTCATGATGGGGCTGCCCGCGGCCGCCTGCGGCAGTGAGTCCGGCTGGTCGACGATCTGCCCGCTGGTGGAGATGACGACACGACCGGGCGGGTCGGTCGACCGCCTCGACGACGGCCCGGGCCTGGGCGGCCCGCCGCCTCGGGCGCGCCCATGGGCGGTGGACGACGCCGTCGGCGCCCTCGTGGCGGAGGCGGTCCCGCCGAGGCCAGGTCGACCTGCCGAGCGGCGATGCTGCCAGGACCGCCCTCCCAGGATGGCGGACCGCCGCGATGGCGGTGCGCCCGGCAGCGATGAGCGGACGGGACGGGGAGGCGGAGCGCCCGTGGCGCCGTGAATGATGTCAACAGCCATGATGTCACATTGGTGCATACGGTGCAGCAGTTACGTCAACTGCACTAAAGGGATAGAATGCTCCGTCGTGAGTGACGCGGATCTCCCGGAATGCGGGGTCGCCCGGTTCCTGCTGCTGTTCGATGGACCGTGGGCCACCCTCATCGTGCGCAGACTCCCGCTGCACGGACCCCGGCGCTTTCGAGGAGCTGCGCGCCTCCTGCCGAGGATCGGCGCGCACACGCTGACCAGCCGGCTGCGGATGTTCGAGTACCGCGGCATCGTCACTCGAAGGGCCTACCCCGAGGTGCCGCCCCGCGTCGTCTACGAGCTCACCGATCTGGGAAAGGGCCTGCGACCGGTGCTCGATGCGATGAACGAGTGGGTGCGAGCGCTCCGGCCTCGCCTTCGCCTCCCCACTGTCGGAGCATCTCCGGCCGATGAAGTTGACGCCCGTCATTCGCCTCCCCGCGTTCGGGGCCGGGGGCCTCGTGGGCGCGGGTCAGCCCTCACACACCGAGATCGCGGGGCCACCGGGATCCCTGCGTTGCAGGGGAACCGATCCCGTGCGGAGCCATCGGCTGTGCTGTCGTAAGCGTGCTCGCCTTCACTGGTTCGGTCGACCGTCGCGGGGGATGCGAGGTGGCTCGTCGCGCTGTCTCGCCGCGCTTGCGGCTGTTGGATCCGCCCGCTTCCCCCACCATTCCGCAGTCGCGCGGTCATATCGATCCTGCTGGCCCGGCGGACAACGGGGTGGGGGTGGCCCCACCGCGGAGGAGCGGCCGGAGAAGAGTCCCGACGCGCATCCGCCGTCGGAGGCGGTGCGGCTCGACTGCACTCCGGCACCGTTGAGACGCACATGAACCGCCGACGGAGAGGTTCAAGAGCCGGGAGGGCCTCTGAGAATCGTCGAGCGGGGTCTCGGACAGAGGTCCTCCCACCAGGCGGCGAAGGTGGGGCAGCGCGCGCAGAACTGGCCGAACAGCCCGGCCTCGGCGACGAGCAGAGGGCCCGATCACGATGTGAGGGTAGCCGGGATCGGCTCGCGGAAAGGCGCTTGGACGGGGCGGTGGAGGGCCCGTGATCGGTGCGCTCGGGACCTCCAATGCACGAGCGATCTCGCGGCACGCAGTCGAGGTCAGCGGGCCGGGATCAGCCCTTCCCCCGCCCGGCACGTCGATGGCGGCCAGGACGAGCGCACTCGATCTCGTGGAGGACGACGAGGGGCCGGAAGTACAGGAAGTCGGGATACGCTACATGGAGCCTCGCCATCGGTTCCGACTGCCGCGCGGGCCGGAGCCTCCGACGTCGCGTCGGGCACCGCGGGGATACTGGTAGTGGTCGATGAGGGGTCCGACTCGATGAAGGTGGCTTCGCCGAGCCAGACGGGTGCGGAGCCTCGTGATCGTAGTGCCTCCAGCTGCCCAGCACTTGCCTCGCGGCGGCGCGCCGGCAGGGGTGGCGGGCGTGATGACGATGACTGGTGCGAGGTAGACCCCTCGCGCCAGAGGCGGCGACGCGAAGGGACCTCGTCGATCGAGCCTCCTCGGTCTGCCCTCGACGAGGACGACGACCCGACTTCATGAGGTCGGCCCCTCGTGCGTCGGGCGCCCGCCCAGCAGGTTCATCTCCACAGGCTGCCGGTCAGGTGGTCCTCGAGGAAGGCTCGAGAAACTCCTCATCGGGGCGGGAGGCCTGGGTGGCGCCCTCCGGTCCTGTCAGGATGATGATCTCGCGCAGGTTGAAGTGGGGAGACCAGCGGGGCGACGCTGGGTGTGCCAGGATGACCCCTGTGCCCGCTGCGTCCTGCACACGCGGGCCATCTCGGCGAGGACGCCGATGGCCGCGGGATGGAGTCCGAGCGCGGGCTCGTCCCGGGACCACAGTTCCCGGTAGATCCGGGTCCCAGCAGCAGGGTCGCGAGGCAGATGAACCGCGAGGGTGCCGTCGCTGGCCTCGCGCTTGCGCCAGGAAGGTGCGGTCCAGTCCCACGCTGCACTCCAGCGCAGCCGGATCCGTTCGCGGATCGGCGCGAGGACGAGAAATCGTCCGAAAGAAGGAGCGTGACGCGCGCCGGACCGCGCGAGACGATCCGCCGGTGGCGGGTGCTCGGTGCTCGCGCTGGGACCCTGTGGAGATATGAGCGGCGATGTTCTCCGCGCGCGTCAGCCGCGAGGCTCGGGTCGTCGCCCACGGTCTCGACCAGCCCTTGACGGCAGGGCGTTATGGAGACATCGTCAGTGGAAGACGCGACAGCCCTCCAGGACAGGACACGCACGTACGCTGCGGAGTTCGGAGCTTTCGGAGATCTCCGACTCGACGATGCGGCGGACCCGGCTCTGCGTGGCCCGAAGCCCGGTGCTCGTCGCGCCCAGGGGCGCCGGCGATGACGGCCCGCTTGGGCAACGACTCGTGCAACTCCCGCCCGTCGAACTCGCTCACGTCATCGGTCTGGAGCGCCACCCGGTAGCCGTTCCGCCTGTCATCCTCGTCGAACCCGGACGCAGGCTCGATGCGATCCGCTCCGCCGGTCCTCCTCGTCCTCGAACGGCAGGTTGCTGATCCCACCGCGCCTGCGCAGAGTCTCCCTGGAAGGAGTCGTCCCAGATGCGCGAGACGAGCTCCGCAGGGGCGCTCACCGGGTTCGACTTGCTGCCCGGCCGTTGGCGCCGATGAGCGCGAGCGTCCGACGTCAGCTCAGCTCCAGGTGCCGAGTCGATCCGAGGCCTCGACGAGGAGGTGCTCCAGTCCGGCGGTCATGCCCGTCAGCCTAACGGCGCGGCCCTCGGTTTCGAGGCGCCAGCACCACGGCGGCGCTGCGGGCGGCGGCCTCCTCGGCGCCGATGGTGTGGAGTCCTGCGGCCTCAGGCCCGCACAGGTCGGACGCGCACCGAGAGGAAGGGGATCCCCGTGCCCGCGGCCACCTGCGTCAACGCGGGTGTGAGATGGTGTTGGCGGTGCTGACAGGGTTGTCGGAAGAGGTTGAGTCATCGCTCGCCGGCTCATCATAGGGAGGTCGGCCTGCGGGTGCTGCTCCGCGGAGTTATGAGTCCGGACGAGCCGGTGCCAGTTGGCGCTCGATCTGGTCGACTTCGCTCTGACTTTCATTCTCGGCTCTCGGGTTAAGAGAGATCGTCAAGAGAGCGGTGTCAGCTGATCGTGTTCATACGCTCAGCGGGTGGGGCCTGGACCGGCGACCGAGCGGCTTCCAGGATCCCAATGTTGACGAAGTGTTCAGGGTGACGGACGACATGGGTTATCCTCGGACAGTTAAGGATGATTGGGATCATGGCGAGCCGGAAGACGATTACGACATCTCATGCGGAGCAACGAGAAAGCGCTGACTGCTGAGGAGGCCCGGCTGTATTGGTGTCTGAAGAACTGTGTGAGGATTGCCCCGGCTGGTTTCCGTCATTTTGCCCAGTATCGGGGGCGGACCTGGTATGTTACTGACCCGGACGGTACTCGGGTCTTCTATACCGACGGCTCCGTCACCATGCCCTCCGGGCGGCAGATCGCGTTCGGAGAGCCTTTCCCGGGCAAGTATCTGAACCATTAGTGAAGGAGGAGAGTGAGGATTGTGATTGATATGGTTGCTGTGAATAGGGAGGTTGAGCGCGGTCGGGCCGAGTTGGCCGCCAGCAGCGAGGGATCTTGTCGGCTGAAAACGCGGCGGACGCGGATCTGGGTGGCGATGGATGATCCGGATGATCCGGAGGCGTCCTACCGGCAGCGGACGTATTTGAAGATTGCGTGCGTGCGTCATGTGCAGCACTACTGGGACCGCACCTTCCCGTCGAACCCGGGCGTGGAGGAGATGCTCGCCCTGACGCAGGCCCTCATCGACCGCAAAGCAGACCCCAAGCGGGCCGAGAAGCAGGCCGAGGATTTCTTCGATGACATTAGGGCCCACGCTGACGATTACGAGGATTACAGCACCTGCCGTTATGGTTTGCTGATGCGGCTTCGGGTACGGCGGCTATGACTGCTTGCTATCGTAATCCTGACTATGCTGATATTGCTGAGATGGTACGGAGGACGATGATGAGCTTCTCCGGCTTCTCTTGAGCCGAGCTATTCGTGTGCGAGAGATGCTGCTGCCGGTGGTATGAACTGGCAGCCCGTGAGAGGTTGATGTCGAGGCTCGCCGCGCCTTCTGGACCTGGTATCTGGACGAAGCCATCCCCTGGGCCCTGACCACCTGAGACACGACACCGCCCCAACCCCTCTGCAGCGGATCGCATTCGAGGGGCTTTTCCCGGGCAAATATCTGAACCATTAGTGAAGGAGGAGAGTGAGGTTCATGATTGATATGGTTGCTGTGAATAGGGAGGTTGAGCGCGGTCGGGCCGAGTTGGCCGCCAGCAGCGAGGGGATTCTCGGTCGTGCGCGGCGGAAGCGGAGTCTGGGTGGCGATGGATGATCCGGATGATCCGGAGGCGTCCTACCGGCACCGGACGTATTTGAAGGTCGCGTGCGTGCGTCATGTGCAGCATTACTGGGACCGCACGTTCCCGTCGAACCCGGGCGTGGAGGAGATGCTCGCCCTGACGCAGGCCCTCATCGACCGCAAAGCAGACCCCAAGCGGGCCGAGAAGCAGGCCGATGAGTTCTTCGATGACATTATGGCCCACACCAACGTGACTCCCGATCTTGAGCCGGCTATCAGGTTGCTGATGCGGCTTCGAAGACTGTTTTCTCGGCGATGTTGTCGTAACCCCGACTATGACACTGCGGAGGGGACGAGGATGACGATGACGAGCTTCTTCCTGACGCTCTTGAGCCGAGCTACTCGTGTGCAGTGCTGCTGCCGGTGGTATGAACTGGCAGCGCCGAAAAACTCGACATCCGGGGCTCGCCGCGCCTTCTGGACCTGGTGTCTGGACGTGGCCATCCTCGGGCCTGACCACCTGAGACACGACACCGACCCAACCCTTCTGCAGCAGAGACGGTGGATGTCGAGATTGCACACGCTGGGCGTCACGCTCTACGAGGGCGGAGCTAGCCCGGACCTGCGTGGCGCCGTCGACTTCATGTCCGCGCTCACCGCCCGCGGGAACAGCTCGCGCACACGGCCCGCCGTCGCCGCCGTGACGAACGAATTCTCCGCAAGCATCCGCCCAGCGCGGGCATGAGGGTGAGGGTTCGAGCCTCACGAACCGGTTCCCCGATCCGCCACCGCCTCCGCGGACGCCGGAGCAGCGCTCTGCAACCACCCTCTACGATAAGTAATGAACCGTACCCAGAGCCCTTCTGACGCCACCAGGGCACCCCGGCCGCAGACCCCTGCGCTGAAGCGCTGCATCCGACCGCGAGGAGATGACCTGGGGAGCTCTTCGGCACCGCCGAGCGCGCGCTCAGCGCGCAGATCGTCGCCTCCGGTTGGCTCCCCGACCTCATCATCGCCATTGCCCGCGGCGGTCTCATCCCCGCAGGTGCTATCGGTTACGCCATCGGCGTCAAGGCTATGGGGGCGGTGGGCGGTCAATTCTACACCGGGTAGGTCAAACCGGCGAGCGGTCGTCCTTCCCCGTTCATGGACGCCTCCAGAGCTGCCGGGCGAAGGCCCTCGTCGTCGACGACGTCGCCGACTCCCGGCACGACCCTGCGCATGGTCATGGAACTTGCTAACCAGCACCAGGGCCTGAACCTGGGCGGGCGTCGCGGCGCTCGACGTCCGCTCCACGCCGTCCTCTCTACCGCAAGCCACGCAGTGTCGTCGAGCTCGGACTGCTGCTGGCGCATCTGCGACAGATGGATCAACTTCCCCTGGTCGGTCGCTTCCCGTCATCACGAGTCGGTGGCGGGCGATGGCCCGAGGGTGAGCAGGCAGGTGACTGAGCCCCGCCCGTGGAAGATCTGCCTAGAGGCGGCACGACCACGAGGCCATACCTCCCCGGTTTCCTCCAGCGCGACGAGGAAGCTTGATCCCCATGGACGCAGGAACAATCAACCCTCCTCCTGCTCGCCCGAGGAGGGCGGCTCATCATCCGCAATGAGCGGGCGTCCCCCGTCGGCATCAGGCCCCACCGCAGGTGAACCGAAAACGAAGTATCTGCGATGGTCCGTCATCGCCGTCCTGGGCGTGCTCCGGATGGTGGATGCTCGCCATCGTCCGCGGTGAGAACGTCAGCACTGTTTGGTTCGTCGTCACCGCCGTGTGCACTACGTGATCGAGCTACCGCTTCTACCGCGCTCTACATCGAGCGGCGAATCATGCGGCCACGACGACTCCAACGCAACACCGAAGCCGAAGCGCACGGCATCAACAACGGACGCGACTTCGACCGCACGCGCGTGGTCCTCTGCAGGCACCACTTCGCTACCGCCATCGCCGGCGCCGGTCCCCGTGGGCCCGGTGCTCCGCAGCCAGATCGGATATCTGCCGGCGGCACCTGTGGATTATTCTGGGCGTGGTCGCGGCCCGGGCCGTCCAGGGTCATGCTGGTCCTGTTCTTCTTATCCATGCGCCCGCGGTGGCCGCTCCCTCGGCGAGATGGCCTACCGACGAGATCGGCGAGAATCGGCGGCGCCGTCGCCACGATCGTCGTCTTCGTCATGTACTCATGGTCGTGCTGGCCGTCCACGCCGTGAATGACGTCAACGCCACGCACTCCTCCCCCGCGTGTTCGCCGTGGGCTGCACGGTCGATCGCCGGCAATGCATGGGCCTGTGGCTGCGCTTCGTCCAGCCCGGTGGGATCACCAGGTCTCCGTCGTCGGCTTCACCATCCTCGTCGGCGTCATCATCGGCGGCCGCTGGGTGGCGCAGTCCTCTTTCGTTAGCACCTCCACCTGCTCGCCCACCACGCTGGTGTGGGCCGCGATCGTCTACGGCTTCCTCGCCGCCGTTCTGCCCGTGTGGGTGCTGCATGCGCGCGACTATCTGTCCACCTTCATGAAGGAAGGTCGGCACTATCGTCGTCCTCGCGGCCAGCATCCTCGTCGTGCGCCCCGTCGTCGAGGGCGGCGGCCGTCTCCGGAGGTCGCCTCCAACACCGGCGGCCCGGTCTTCGCCGGCAAGCTCTTCCTTCCTGTTCATCACGCATCGCCTGCGGCGCTGCGGGCAGCCATGCGCATGGTCTCCGCGAGGCACGAGCCCAAGATGATTCAGAAGGAATCCCAGACCCGCATGATCGGCTACGCGGGCATGCTCATGGAATCCTTCGTCGCGCATCACTAGCTTTGCTGGCGGCCGCCGTCTCCCTGAGCTCGGCATCTGCTTCTCCATGAGACACCCGACCGCCACCATGGAAGCTCGCCGGCGAAGTCGTCGACGCCCAGCCACTGCGACACCAACGTGGCCCGGCCCGACCGCACCACTGCGAGGGAACTGGCCGCGACGGCCGTGGAGAACCTCAGGGTGACCGACGCCCACGGAAACGCGATGAACCCTGAGTGGGACTCCTGGGACGGACGGAAATCCGACGCGACCTACACCGGCGCCACGAGAAGCCCTGACGAGGCTCGCCGGCGACGTCAACGGAGCAACGTCGTCTCCCGCACCGGCGGCGCGCCGACGCTCTCCGTGGGCATGGCGCATATCACTCCACCAGATCGGCGGAGCCACGATGATGGGCTTCTGGGTACCACTTCGCCATCATGTTCGAGGCGCTGTTCATCCTCTCGGCGGTCGACGCCGTCACCCGCGTGGCCGCTTCCAGCTCTCCGACGCCCTGGGCAACCTCTTCCCAAGTTCAGAGACCCGTCGTGGCATGTCGGCGCCTGGGCGACCACCGGCGTCGTCGTCGCCGCCTGGGGTCGCTGCTGCTCATGGGCGTAACCGATCCGCGCGGCGGTATCCAGACGCTCTATCCGCTCTTCGGCATCGCCAACCAGCTCATCGCAGCGGTGGCTCTGCTGGTGGTCACCGTCGTGGTCGTGCGCAAGGGATACGCGAAAGTGGGCCTGGATCCCCGCGATCCCACTGGTCTTCGACACGGCGGTCACCTTCGTGGCGTCCTGGCAGAAGATCTTTCTCCAGCGACCCACTCGTGGGCTGCTCAGCAGCATCGCAACGCTCTGGCCAAAGCTGGACACGCTCACCGACCCGGCGGCCATCGACGTCCAGCGGGCAATCGTTCGCAACACCATGATCAGGGGACGCTGTCGGTCGTCTTCCTGGTCATGGTCGCCTTCATCATGGTCTGCGCCCTCATCCGCATCGTCCACAGATCCGCACGGGCGACGACGACCTCGAGGATCCGTACCGGAAATCGAACTTCTACGCCCCGGAGACCATGCTGATCACCAGGCTCAGGAAGAAACTCGTCAAGGAGTACGAACAGGTCGGCGACCCCGACCTCATCCCAGGCCGCTCGCACGCCCATGCGAACGACTGAAGGACGGAAATGGGCCAGGCGGGACGGCGGCCCGGACCGGCAGGGCGCGACACCGGCGGCGGTGCCGGGACGCGAGCGCGGTCTCCGCCCTTCGCGCCGCCGGACGGCTCGCACGCCTGCGCGACCTGATCCGCGTTCGCGATCGTGGCGCGATTTCACGGGCGAGTCATACCGACCGCGTGGAGCGCCATCGGCGCACTGACGCACGAGCCCCTGAGCGAGCGCCAGTGGCGGGCCGAGGCCGACGTCGACGAGCAACGTCTCCACCGGCTGCTGCTGAGCCGACGCGGGGCGATCGCATTGTTCCGGCCTCGGACCACCGGCTTCACCCTCTCGCGCTCGCGCGGGTGAGGCCGCGCGCGTCCTCGGCGTGAGGAAGCTCCCCGGCTCGTAGCGCACAGCGGCTCCTCGGCGTACAGGTTTTCCGGTGGGTTAGCAGGCGCGCCCGCGACCCCCGCACACGCGCGTACTCGCACACCCCGCACTGCCCTCCAGGGGCTCGGATCGCGCACGGTGAAGATCTCGCTGGTCCGATAGATCTCGGTCAGGGAGGGACTGCGCCATGTTCCCGGCACTGGCCTCCAGGAACCGAGGCGTCGTCGCCCGACGTGGAGATGGGCATGACCGTTGCCGGAGCTGACGGTGATCGGCGGCCCGGCGTCGGCGCTCGCCGTGGTCAGACCAGCTGACAATCGCTCACGCAGATCGCGGTACAGCGTCCCGAGGTGCATGGTCTCGATCATCGCCCTCGCCCGTGACGCCGCGCCCGGCGAGCACGGTGACGCTGCAGGGAGACTCGGCGGAAGTGATGCGCCCTGGTGGTGCGGACGCAACCTCACCATGTCGTAGAGCGTTGAGGACGTCACTCCACCTCGCGGGCGTCCAGGGACCCCAGGTCCGCGCCCGGTGGGCTGGTAGGAAGCCGGACCACGTCATCGCGCCGTTGTCGCACGGGAGCGCGATATCCGGCAAACGTCGTGACGTTGTGCCGGGCGACGACGGAATTGATCTGCACACGCATGCCCAGTTCGCGGGCAGCCCGCCAACCAGCGATAGTGCGGTCGAAGGTTTCTCGATGCCACGGAAGGCATCGTGGTGGACGGTGGCGTCCAAGACAGCGGATGACATTCCGCTGGCGATCCTGGAGCTCGGCCAGGGCGGCCTTGGTGAGTTTGATCGGTGCCCGACGGCGGCAACGCCACATACGGTCAGGCCCGACCCGTAGCGGCGAGCTCGGCCCAGATCGGGCCTCTCGAAGCAATCGCCCCGGTGATGATGAAGATGACGCCGGAGCTTGCCGAATGACGCCGCCTCATCCATCAGACCCCTGGCCTCCGCCGCACTCAACTCACGCGGGGTCGCGAAGAGGGACGGCCTCGGCCCGGCAGTGACGGCAGGCCAGGGCGCAGGCACGCGTAGCCTCCCACGTGACCAGCATAGGGCGCAGATCCGGGTCGTGGCGCTGCATGCGCACGGGCCCGGCGACGCCGCTGCGAACGCCTGTGCGCGGGACGTCCCAGTCCAGCTCGAGGCCCTCGGCCCGAGCGATCGATGGAACGGAGGGAACGGAAGGCATAGACCATCGATCGGCGCGGCCCGACCCAGCCGGTCGCCGACGGACCCGATCCGAGCGCGGAACGCGCGTTGCTGACGGCCTGTGCTGTCTGTACGGGTTCGTCGCTCACACTCGCATGGTACGAAAGGCCCAGGAAGGTGCCGGGGCCTGATCCGACCGGCGGGTGTGATTCCGGCGACTGACTCCGCCGTCAATTCTCGTCCGCCAGGAGCACCTCGAGCGCCCGGTCCATGTGATCGGACACCATCTGCCAGCTGTGGTCGGCCTCCTCGTCGGGCTCGTAGACTGACAGCGACCCCGCGCTCCGACGCCAGGCTCGGCGAGGAACGGCGTGTCATCCACGTCCGTCCAGGACTGACCACCCACGGTGGTGAAGCGCAGCCTGCTGACCTCGAAATCCCGGGTCGGCGAGGTACATGGCGGGCGACTGGCGCACGTACTCATCCTCGTCCGCGAGCAGGACCGCCGCGTCGGGGCCGGGCTCGCCGTGGTCGGCCATGGCCGCCGCGGAGGAGGAACATGTCCTGGTGCTGGAAGAGGAATTCGTGGCGCAGAACGCATCGAAGCCCATGAGAATGCGATGGTCGGCGCGTCGCATGGGTCGGATACGTCTCATCGACCCACGGGATGACGTCCTTGGTGAGGTAGTGTCGTGAGCGGGCCGCCCGTGGTCGAGTCCAGGCAGCGCGTATCGGACACCTCAGGCGTCGAGATCTCGAGGAGACGGCGATGATCGGCGGGATCTCGCCGGCGTCGATGAGACTATCGGGCGATTGGCCAAGGAGGTCCCGGATTAGGGTCCGCCGACGCCCCGGGATGCGCGTGGAGCAGGTGAGCGACGCGCCACGCTCGGCCGACTCGGGATTAGCCGCGTGTGGGACGTAGGTCGTCGAGTCCGACGTCCCCAGATCGGCGTCGCCGTCGAACTCGATGCCGGTGACGGTTCCGCGCTCGGTCACCGGACCTCCATCGAGCTCGAGACTCTCGGAGGTCACGATGCCGCCCGAGGTCGAGGAGGCCATCAGGACGGGAGGGGCGAACTCGACGTCCTCGGGACATCGGCATCCGCACCGTGCCCTGAGGCTCAGACCCGACGCGCACAGCATCGCGACGAAGAGACACCGCGCAGCGACCCGACGCCGTTCAGTGCTCGCTTCCAACTCACCTAACGATTGTCCGCCCATCGAGCATGATGGCGCTGTGCATCGTGCCACGTTCGTTCGTCACACGGCACCGATACCCTCCATTCATGACCCGCCCGCGAGCCCCGCGTCCGCGTGTCGTCTGCCGCGCCGCCGCCGACTCTACCTCGTCGCCGTCCTGGTCGCCCGTCTGTGGGGCTCGGGCGCAGATCGCCGCGTTCGAGAATCGGCGGGACCGTGGTTCCTCGACGCCGCCGGCAAGATGTCGTCCTCAATCTGGTCCTGCTCTCCAGCTCTTCTGGGCTCATCTGGGGTGGCCGCGGGTGGCGTGGTGGCGGTGGGCGCTGGCGGGATGCGCCCTGGGGGCAGGCGCCGAGTTCGTCCAGTGGGCGCTGCCCGCCCTCGACCGACGCGCCAGCATGGACCAACGTCGTCCGAAATGCCGTGGTGCCTGGGCCGCGCCCTCGGGGCGCATGTCGCCTGGCACGCGACGCCTGCGCCGCCTTCTGTCTGGCGGCGACGAATGACGGGCGAATGACGAGCCGGGCCGCCGATCATTCGACAGGCTGAGCCTGCGCTCACCGTGCGCGGGGGACTCGAACATGATCGTAAGATCACACGGACCTGAACCGTGCGTCTACCAGGTCCGCCACTCGCGCGAGAAGCGGACATGACCATAACCGCAGGAGGGTTCGCGTCCACTTCGGCCCCGATCATCGGGTGAGTCCGCTCACCCCACGCCCGGCCTGCCGCGCGCGAGGCCCATTCCCCGGGACCGCACACAGTCGCTGCCACGCCATCCCCGCCGTACGTGCCTCAGCCGTTACCATGGACGCGGTCTGCCTGGCGCCACCGTCCGGCACGACGTCCATCACGGCCGTCATGGCCGCGCCAAGCACACGGGGAGGTAGTCCATGGGTATCCTGGACAGTTCGAGAAGGTGTCGAGAACGGACCGGTCGCGCCATGTCCGTTTCTCGGACGACGTCAGACCCATTGAGATCGCCTCGAAGCTGCGCGAGACGATGGACAAGCGCGCCGCTTCCTTCGCCCGCGACCGCTCCGTGGTCCCCAACGTCTTCCGCATCCATCTGGCGCCCAGCGACATCACGCGCCTGGAGGCATGGGGAATGGATGAGATGGTCCGGCAGATGGAGGAGGTGGCCACCACCCACGCGTCCGAGCAGAGCTGCTCCTTCGTGGGCCCGGTCAAGGTCTCCTTCACCCTCGACGCCGCCCTGACGGCCCCCGCCATCGAGATCGAGTCCTCCACGCAGCGCGGCGGCGCCGCACCAGCCGCCTCCGCCAATGCGACGCCGGGCCATCCGATTCTGGACATCAACGGCCAGCGGTATCTGCTGACGGGCCCGGTCACCGTCATAGGGCGCGGCAGCGAGCCGACATCATCGTCGACGACTCCGGCGTCTCCAGACGGCATCTCGAGAGTCCGCCTCACAGCAGTGGGCATGCGATCGCCACCGACCTGGGATCGACCAACGGCACGTTCTGTCGAAGGCCACCGCGTGGATGCCGCGACGCTCCTGGACGGCAACACCTGACCATCGGCCGGACCGGATCATGTTCTGGGACGGCCTGCAAGGCACCGAGGCAGGCATGTGAGCGAGCTCGCCTTCACCGTCGCGGCTCGGCTTCCTGGCCCTGCTGTGGTCTCTTCGTCTCTCGTCGTCCGCGCCCTGCGCCACGACGCCCGCCGCCGAGGCTCCCGCACCTCGCGCCGCTGCCGCCGCCTGAACCACGAACCGCCTCCCCCGCCCCTCACGGGCGACGGCGCGGCGCCACCTGCTCATCATCACCGAGGGTCCGCTCGCAGGCTCGATGGTCCGCTGACGCCGACGTCGATCACGATCGGCCGCGACCAGAACTGCACGCTCGTTCTCAACGACTCCTACGCCTCCCTCACGGCACGCACGCGTCTTCCGATGGCGGCACCTGGTGGCTCGAGGACCTCAACTCCACCAACGGGCACCACCCTGGCCGGCCGCGCGGTCCACGGCGCGTCGAGCTCACCGATCGGCGTCCCCGTCCGAATCGGCCAGACCACTTTGAGCTGCGCCCATGACAACCACTTTGCGCACGCGGACGCAGTGACATCGGCCTGCGCGGTCCTCCAACCAAGACTTCGCTAGCGCCGGCCCTCACCTCGCCGTCCTGTAGCGACGGCATGGGCGGCCGGCCGGCGGCGATATCGCCTCCGCCATCACCCTGGAGCATCTCGTCCCGCTGGATGCCGACTCCCACTCAGGCCGGCGAGCCTCGGCTTGCCGCGCGACGCCGTTCAGCAGTCGCACTCCGAACTCGTCGCGCTGTCCGCCGGCAACCCCGATCTCGCCGGTCTGGGCACCACCTGCATCGCCCTCATGCGCAGCGGCAACAAACTCGCCATGATTCACGTGGGCGACTCGCGCGCCTACCTTCTGCGCGACTGCAGGCAGCGACCCAGGTGACCACCGATCACACCTTCTCGTGGAGTACCCTGGTCGAGACGGGCAGGCTGGATCCTGCGAGCAGGCCCGTCGCCACCCTCAACGTTTCCGTGCTGCTGCGCGTCCTCGGCGACGCCGAGGGGGATGTCCAGCTCGACGAGTCCATCCGCGAGGCGGTCCCCGGCGACCGGTGGCTCCTGTGCTCGGACGGCCTGAGCGGGCCGGTCACCGGCGAGACCATCGCCGAGGTCTCCTCCGGGTCGCCGATCCGGGCCAGGCCGCCGACCAGCCCGTCGACCTGGCACGCTGCAGGGCCGGCGGTCCCCGACAACGTCACCGCGGTCATCGTCGACGTCGTCGAGGACGAGCAGCAGCCGCAGACCGACCCGCAGATGGTCGGCTCGGCGGCCAATCGTCGCGCGCCTGAGCAGCGCGGCATCCGGGGATCCCCGGCCCGACGCCCGACTCCGAGCGGGGATGCCGCACTCGCCTCGACGCCGGCCGCCAAGGCCGCGCTCTGTCGCCAGCCCTCGACGAGTCCGATGAGATCGAGCGCCACCCGGCCAGGAGGACGTCATAGCCGAGGAGGTGCGTGCCCAGAAGGCCAGACGCAGGCGTGCACCGGCGCCAATCGCATCATCGCCTCGTCATCCTGATCCTGGCCCCGAGCGCCGCATTCATGGGCATACCGGTGGACTGCGAGACGCAGTACTACGTCGCCGTGGCCGACGGCAAAGATCGCCATCTACCAGGGAATCCGCAGCGATCGGGGCCGATCAGCCTCAGCCACCTCGTGGAGACGTCCACGACGAGCCTGCGTCGACGACCTCGACGACCTCATGCGCGAACGTCTGTCCGGGACGGTCACACGGCCATCGCTGGACGTCGGCCCGCGATTACGTCAACGTGCACCGTCTCCAGCTATCGTCACGACGCTCCGCAACCCCTGACCGCCACGCCGCCGGCGCCCACTCCGCCGCCGTGGAGGAACGACCCGTCGGCCGCTCCGGAAGGGCCGAGCGACGAGCAGCACACGGCACCCGCGTCCAGCATCGGCCTCTCGATCACGCCCGGCAACGCGCACCCCAGCGGGCGCTGGGCCGAGGTGGGCGTCTCTCGTCGTCTCCCTTCTCACGGCCTGGGCGGTTTCATCCTGACCGCACGAACCGCACCGGCTCCTCTCCGGCGCAGATCCTCCAGCTCGGCGGGTTCCCCGTGGCGGTGGCCATCATCGTCCACCCGTGGTGCGGCGCACCGCTCCATGGGCCGACCCGGTGCTCCTGCGCCACGGCGGTGGCCTCAACGGCTCGGACTGGCCATGATCCAGCGCCTGGACATGTCGTACGAGCGCTTGAGTCAGACGCACGACTACGCCCCCTAAGCAGGCCGTGTGGACCGGGATCGGACGTCGCTGTTCTGCGTCGTGCTCGTCGTGCGCGACTACCGCGTCTGCTGCGCCGCTGGGACGCGCCATGTGGGGCGGGCCTCGCCTTCCTGATGCTGCCCCTTCGTCCTGGGCCTCGGGGTAGAGCGTCAACGGCGCCCAGATCTGGATCCACCTGGGCCCTATGTCCTTCCAGCCCGGCTGAGCTGACCAAGGTCTCCTGGCGGTGTTCTTCGCCTCCTACCTGATGTCCAATCGCGACACCCGGCTCTGGCCGCGACGCGTGCTCGGCCCATGAACCGCCGCGGGCGCGCCACCGTCCCCTCGCGGTCGTGGGGGCGTCAGCATCCTGGTGCTCGTCGCGCAGCGCGACCTGGGTCCTCGGCGCTGCTGTTCGGCCTGTTCGTCGTCACGCTCTACGTCGCCACAGACCGGCCGAGCTGGCTGATCATCGCTGCGCTGCTCTTCCTCCCGGCGGCCCTGGTTCGCCGCCACCCACCTGTCCCACGTCCAGCAGCGCATCACGGCGTGGCTCGACGCCATGGACCCCACCGTCTACGACGCGCCCGGCGGCTCCTGGCAGCTGGTGACGGGCCCTGTCCGGCATGGCCTCGGCGTGCTCGGGTCTGGCTAGCGAGGATACCCGAACCTCGGTGACCTTCGGAACTCCGACTTTCATCATCGCCTCCATCGGCGAGGAGCTGGGACCGACGGGGAACGCTGGCCATCCCATGCTCTACCTTCTGCTCGTCGAGCGCGGACTGCGCACCGCGATGAGTCTGCGCGACGGATTCGGCAGCTGCTCGCCGTCGGACTGTCCTTCACGACGCGCTGCAGGTTCGTCGTCGTCGGCGGCGTCACGCGGCTCATCCCGCTCACGGGTCTGACCACGCTGTCTCCGCCTACGGCGGATCCGTCCCTCGTGGCGAACTGGATGATCCTGGTCCTCGTGCGACCTGTCCGACGCGGCCCGACGCCCGGCGACGACGGCGCCGCGCATCATCGACACCGCCGAGCTGCCGACCGGCATCCGCAGGCACGTGCTCGATGCGCCGGAAGCGACCCGGAACCGGGCCCCCGCCGACGCGCGCTCGCCGCATCCGCACAGGGCGCAGCCTCACGCTGCCCGGCCCGACGGAGCCCTCGGTACCGGACCAGCACGCCGCACCCGCGCCTGGCCCACCGGCGCTCGCCCAGCACCGCCCCGGCCCCCGGCCGGCATCCCGCACCCGCGCCACTGGAACCCCCGGCGCCTGCCGTCCGACAACCAATTCGCCACCACCGTGATCAATCCCGAGGAGGAGCAGGCGTGAACCGGCAGATTCACCAGGTCACCGTCCTCGCCGTCGATGTTCCTGGCGCTGTCCGCCTCCGTGACGAGCGTGCAGGGTCTGCCCGTCCCGGGCCCGTGGCAATCCTCCAGCTCCCAGGGCACGTTGATCTCGGACTCCGCAATTCCCCGGACCGTCTACTCGGAATTCGGCACCGATCGCGCGTCAGATCATGGTCGGGGACACCACTGTAGCCGACCCGGAAGTCCGACGACGCCTACCCTACCAGCGCACCTTACCCGGCGGGGAGCTCTACGCCCCTCGTACCGGCTACTTCTCCACGACCTTCGCCTCGCTGACGGGGCTTGAACGCGCCGAGAACTCGGTGCTCAACGGCCAGATCCTACCTGTTCTCCAGCCGCGTCAAGGCGCTCATCACCGGGGAGACCCAGCAGGCGGCGCCATCGAACTGACCATCGATCACAGGCAGCAGGTCGCCTGGGAACGCCCTGAACGGGCGACGGGGAAGCGTGGTCGCACTCGACCCGTCCACCGGCGCCATCCTGGCCATGGTCTCCTCGCCCTCCCTACGACCCCAACCAGCTCGCCTCCCACGACTGAGGCACCGCCCAGTCCGCCTGGAACCCGTTGAGCGCGGATGAGGGCCAGCCCGATGGTCAACCGCGCCATTGAGGCGACCCCCATCCGCCCGGGTCCACCTTTCAAGATCCTCACCGTGGCCGCGGCCCTGCGCGACGGAAAGGCCAACGCGACACCGAGATGGACGCCCCTGACACCCTCACTCTGCCGGGCACAGAACCACCCGCTGTCCAACTATGCCGGGGAGTCCTGCGGCAACGGGAAAGTGAAGCTGCCTCACGCGTTCGCGAGTCCCGCAACACCCCCTTCGCGCAGCTGGCCATGGACGTGGGTTAAAAGACCCTGTCCTCGGAGGCGGGAGTGCCTGGGGACGACGACTCGCAGTCGATCCCGCTGACGGTCACGCCCTCGAGGTTCCCCGGAGACCAACTCGAGACGCCAGGGAGACGCCATGGCCGGCATCGGGCAGGCCTCCGTGCGGGCCACACCGCTCATGATGGCTCAGGTCGCCGGAACCATCGCCAACGGCGGCGACCAGATGAAGCCCTCACCTCGTGGCGCAGACGCTCGACTCCGATCTCAACGTGGTGGACACGACTACGCCGAAGGTGGCTCGCACACCCATCTCCTCCCAAACGCGCAGGCCCTGTCCTCCCTCTGCAGCAGGCCGTCAGCGACGGTACGGGCTCCAGCGCTCAAGTCGCGGGCGTGTCCGTGGCCGGCAAGACCGGTACGGCCGAGACCGGATCGGACGATGGCGGCCCGGTGACGTGGTTCGTCGGCTTCGCGGGGACCGACCTGTCAGACCCTCGATCGCCCTGGCGATCGTCCTCGACGGCGGGGAGCAGACGGCCGACTACGGGTACCGGCGGCTCGGTTGCCGGCCCCATGGCGGCCAGCATCATCGACGCGGCGGTGGACCAGTGAAACCCGTCGTCGGGCTGGAGCTCCAGGGACGCTACCAACTGGTCGAACGAATGGCGCTGGGCGGCATGGGAGAAGTCTGGCGCGCCACGGATCTGCGCAGTGGGCGAGCGGTCGCCGCCAAGATTCTGCGCCCTGAGCTGGCGGGCGACGAGATCTTCCTCTCGCGTCTGCGGGCCGAGGCGACGAACTCGCGCGGGCTGCGCCACCCCAATCTGGCGATCGTTCTGGACGCCGGCGAGCGCGATGGTTCGGGCTGGATCATCATGGAGCTCGTCCAAGGCCGGGCCCTATCGGACATCCTCAGCGAGAAGGGCACCCTGGCCCCCGCGGAGATCCTGCCGATTCTCGCCCAGGTCGCCCGCGCCCTTCAGGTCGTGCACGATCTCGGCGTCGTCCATCGCGACGTCAAGCCGTCCAATATCCTCATCAACCGGGAGGGTCTGGCTAAGCTCACCGATTTCGGCATCTCCACCGGGTCAACCAGCGTCCCATGACGGCCACCGGCATGGTCATGGGCACGGCCCAGTATCTCGCTCCCGAGCAGGCGATGGGAAACATGGCCACCGCTGCCGGGGACCTGTACGCGCTCGGGGCATCATCGCCTATGAGGCCTCTCGTCGGTCATCACGCCCCTATTCACGGGCACGACCCAGGTCGACATCGCCTTCGCCCACGTCAACGAGCCCGTACCGCCCGTTGCCCAGCTCGGTTCCCGGCCGAGGTCCGCGAGGTCGTCATGGATCTGCTCGCCAAGAAGCTGGCGGACCGGCCCGCCGTCGGCCCGTGAGGTGGCGCGATCGCCTGACCGGATCGTCGTCAACCTGCCTCCGGACCCTGGGACCCGCAGCAGGCGCCCGACCTGGACGTCCACGGATGCTCCGACGAGTCCCGGGCAGAGAGCGATCGACGGCGTCTCGCACCCGCATCGATTCACCGGAATCGGCCGGAGCCCGTCGCGAAGACGACGACGGCGCGCGGCTCCCGACCGGCCGTGACGGCGGGTCGGAACTCGACTCGCGCGATCCCGGCCACCGGCTGTATCGCAGCGCCGCAGCCGCCGGGTGGGTCGAGATCCGGGCCCAGCTCCACCCGCCACGCCTCGGGACGGAGCCTGTTCGGTCTGTCCGCGGCTCACGTTCGGCTGGCCGTCATCGGTCGCCGTCGCAGTCCTCGCTCTTATCGTCATTGTCGCCACTGTGGTACCCTTACGTCAGCGCAGTCAGGCATGCCGTACGAGCAGGCCGTCGTGTCCGTCACCCCACCACAGGAGGCACTGTGACCGATCAGTTCCCCAGGTCCTCGCAGGCCGCTACGAGGTCCGGGACCCTCATCGGGCGCGGCGGCATGGCCGAGGTGCACCTCGGTTATGACAAGCGCCCTGTCACGCATCATCGCCATTAGCTGCTGCGCTCGGACATCGCCGGCGATCGTCACCTTCCAGGCGCGCTTCCGCCGCGAAGCCCATCGGCCGCGGCCCTGAACCACCTGACCATCGTCGCCGTCTCACGACTCCGGTGAGGAGGAGATCACCGACCCCAACGGCTCAACGCCCGCTCGGTGCCCTACATCGTCATGGAGTACGTCGAGGGTCACACGGTGCGCGAGCTCCTCGGCGACGGGCGAGGCCGTCCCGATCCCGGAGGCGGTCGAGATCACGACGGGCGTGCTGGACGCTCTCGAGTACTCCCACCGTGCGGGCATCGTGCACCGCGACATCAAGCCCGGAACATCATGCTGACCTCCACCGGCGCGGTGAAGGTCATGGACTTCGGCATCGCACGCGCCATCGAGGACTCCCGCCGCGACGGTCACCCAGACGCACGCCGTCGTCGGCACGGCCCAGTACCTCTCCCCGAGCAGGCGCGCGGCGAGATCGTCGACGCCCGCTCCGACCTCGTACTCCACCGGCTGCCTGCTCTACGAGCTGCTCACCGGTCAACCCCCTTCACAGGGGACTCTCGCGGTCGCGATCGCCTACCAGCATGTGCGCGAGATCCCCAAGCCGCCGTCGTCCCTGGCCGCGGACGTGCCCGAGTCCCTCGACCGGGTCGTCCTGAAGTCCCCTGGCCAAGGCCCGCGACGACCGCTACCAGGACGCCGCCCACATGCGCGCTGATCTCCTGGCCGCCTCTGCGGATTGGCCGTGGCCGCCCCTGGCCACCGACAGCCGGCGGCAGGGCACCCTCGGTTGCGAACCGCCGGCGGCGCCCTCACTGTCTCCTTCGGCACCGGCATCCGCCGGCGCCCGTCCCGCAGTCCACCACCCCGGACGAGACCGTTGAGGACACGCCCCGCCGTCGCTCGGTGTGGTGGCTCTCGCCCTGCTCTTTCCTCATCCTGCTGGGCATCGCCATCGGCATGATCTTCCGAACAGGCTCCCCGGCGGCAATGGCGGTGCTACGTCAACGCCGACGGCGACGGCGACCGCTGCGGTCGTGCCGGATGTGTCGGGCATAGTCGCAATCCGATGCCAAGAGCGCCATCGAGACGCCGGTCTGGTTTTCGTCAGTGCGACGACGTCTCTCCGATACGATCGACGCGGGCCAGGCGTCTCCTCGGATCCGGGAGCCGGTACATCGGCGCTCCTGGGTACCAGCATCACGGTGAGCTTCTCATCGGGCTCGGCCACGGTTTACGTCCCCGACGTCACGGGATGAGCCAGTCCGAGGCGCGTAAGACGATCGAGGGCGCGAACCTGTCGTGGGCGACGTCACCGTCGAGAACCGTCCGACGGCAGCGTCGACGAGGGCGATGTCATCCGCTCCAGCCCGGCCAAGGGCACCCAGGTGACACGCGGCTCGACCGCATCCGTCGTCGTCTCCTCGGGGCGCACGACGGTGCCTAGCGTCATCGGTATGTCCCCTGAGGACGCGAGGAGGCCATCAAGGCGGCCGGCCTGAACTCCAACTCGGACACCCAGCAGGCGGAGACCGCCGACCAGTCCCAGGACGACCAGTACATCGTCACGGCCGTCGACCCCGGGGAGAACCAGAGCATCGAGATAGGCAAGTCCGTCTCCCCTCAAGGTGACGCACTGACGTCTACAAGCGGCGGCGCCGCCCACGGCCCCTGTGGCGACGCCGTCGTCGAAGACCCCGACCCTGCTCCGTCCTCACGCCGGGCGGCGACAAGGGAGACAAGGAGACAAGGGCGACAAGGGCGACAAGAAGGACGACGGGCACTGACGGCACTGAGGCTGGCACTGGAACTGAAGCGGAGCTTCGGGTCGAGGCGGCGGCCGGAGCGAGCGAGGCCATGGCAACCGTGAGCTCGTCTTGGGGCTCCGCTCGCTTCAGCCCCTGCCGCGTTCGAGCGTGACAGCGCACCGCAGCCGTCCGAAAGAAAGTCGGCTGCGGTGCGCATTCTCAGTTTCCTGCGGGGTCTTGAGCCGATCTCCGTGAGTTCGACGGGTCGGGCGGGCCCTGCTCGAGCCCCTCTCAGACGGTCGCCTCGCCTGAAAGGTTCCATGTCTCGTTGGCCCAGGGAAGACGACCTCGAACAGGAAGAGTACCGTCAGGGCCGTCAGAGCCAGCGCCTCAATGGCCTTGAACCAGGCCGGGCCGGGCAGATGCCGCCAGATCCATCCGTACATCAGTTGACCTCCGGGTCGCTCCAGAACCGAGGCGGGGCGTCCCTCGGATCAGGGCATCCAGTAGGAGAACTTTGGCGTGAACAACCCACCGGTGGTCGTTGCCCCATTCGCTGGTGGTCAGGAGTGACAGGTCGTCAGAGTCAGGTAGCGCCCGTGGGCTGGGCGTTCTGGTCGCCCGGTACCGGAGCGATGACGTCGACCTGCGTCGGCTCGACGATTTCGTGCGAACTGACCGCAGACGTACCAGGTGTCCTTGGTGGCGACGATGATCTCATCGCCCTCCTCGAGGGTGTCGATCCGCGGAAGGAATGCCGTTGGTGCGTCGGTGGCCGGCGAGCGCGAAATTGCCGATTTCGGCCGACCTGCTGAGTTTCGGGGTAGTGACCGGTCGCGGCCTGGTCGAGCACGTCGCTCACCCGTGCCCCTCAAGGATCGGCATGTTGTTGTTGGTCACGCCGTACCACTGGGAACGACGAGCATGCCGACCGTCTGGCCGTAGTCGGCGGGGTCGAACGCCGGTGGTGCGTCGGTGTGCTTGACGCCCTCGACCTGGGGACTCCACCTGGGTCGTGGAAGGCTCGCCGTGTGCGCCTCGGCCTTCTGTCCGGCGGCGATCCCGGTCCACCACAACTGCCAGACCAGGAAAAAGAGCGACGACGAGCCCGACGGTGATGAGGAGTTCGCCGAAACCCGACAGAACGCGATCGAGCGCCGAGCGAGGACGGCGCGACCTCGTCTGCTGACGATGGGATGCCATCAAAGTCCTCCTGTGGCTTGGGAGTCATGTGCCGTCGGCCAGTCTAGGGGCCGCATCCCCGCATGCGACTCGAGCCTGACGGATCTCACTCCCGTATGCCCTAGGCTAGGTGCGAACCCGGTCGTGGATCCGGGTCCCCAACCGACCCGCCAGTGAGGAGGCCCGCGTGGCCAAGTCGAAGAAGTCCGACCCCAAGCGTTCGGGCAACCCCGCCAAGGCGGCCGCCGCGGAAAAGGAATCACGGGCCGCGGCGAATCGTGTCTCCCGCGTCCCTGTGAAAGTCAGGCGCACCGGCAGCCCCAACTGGTACGCCCCCAGCATGGTGACTCTCATGGTCATCGGGCTGCTGTGGGTCGTCGTGACCTACCTCTTCAAGGGCCAGTACCCGCTGCCGTACTTCACGAAGAGCCACGCCGGCGACTGGCTTCAGAACGGCAACCTTTACGTGGGTTTTCTCATTATGATGCTCGGTTTCCTGGGGCTCCTGCGCTGGAAGTGAGATCGCGGGAGGGACGCGGCCCGTCGCTTGTGGCGTCCTACATCTGCCGCTGAACGGTGTCGGGGTGGGATCCGGTGCGCAGGTCTCCGATCCAGGCGTCGAGCGCCGCCATCTGCTCGTCCGACGGTGAAGGAGAACACATCGGCATTGACATGCATGCGTTCAACGTGAGTGGTCTTGGGAATGACGACCAGGCCGTGCTGCAGGTGCCATCGGATAACGACCTGGGCCGGCGCGAGACCGAGCGCGGCCGCGATGTCGACGACGACCGGGTCCTTCAGCAGCCGACCCCGTCCCAGGGGCGACCAGGATTCGGTGACGATACCGAGGCTGCGATGCACAATCCGCAGCGGCTCCCTGGGCGAGGTAGAGGTGAAGTTCGATCTGGTTGACGGCCGGGGTCACACCGGTGGCCTCGATGATCGCGCGTAGATGCTCGGCCTGGAAATTGGATACCCCTGATGGCGCGTACCCGCCCCGACCCAGGATCTCGATCATGGTGCGCCAGGTATCGACCAGGTCGATGCCGGGGAGTCGGGCCAGCGGCCAGTGGACGAGGAAGAGGTCGAGCACGTCCAGACGCAGGTCGCGCATGGTGGCGTCGAAGCTGCGCAGGGCGTCATCGCGCCGGTGATTGGGATTGTCGAGCTTGAGGTCACCCACAGCCGGTCACGCGGGATCCCCGAGGCGGCGATGGCGGCGCTGACTCCAGCCTCATTGCCGTACATCTGGGCGGTGTCGATATGCCGATAGCCAACTGCGAGAGCGTCGGCCACCACGCGTTCGGCCTGATCGACGTCGACCTTGTAGGTGCCCAGGCCCACCTGCGGCATCGTGAGGGGAGCGGACTCGTTGGTTCCCCGAATCAGAGACGTCACAGGTGCGGGAACGGCAGTGTTCATGCTCCCAAGCCTATCCGCCCACGCCCGCGAATGCGGGCCCGTTGAAGAACCTGCGACCACAGGTGCGGTCGGTGCGCCCCGCAATGAGGGGAACGGCGCCGACCGCACCCGGTGGCATGCGATGTTACTGGTTGCTTGCCGCCGCCTCGCCGGCAGGAGCGGCGTCTCCCACGGTGACGGCCTCGCCCTCGTCGGAATCGGCCCAGTACTCCTCGGCCCAAGGATCCTCCACGGGCTGCACTGCGGCGCCATACGACGTAGACGGCGCCCTGCGGCCGCACCGGCCAGCGTGAGCCAACCGAGCGTCTTGAGGACGGGGTGCTTCTTCTTCACGGGAACCTCCGGAATTCGAGTGCCGCGTTCTTCGCGGCGGCGGCGATGCGCTGAGCGCGCTCAGTAAGCGTGCCCCCGTCGGCCGGCCGCGGCCTGAGCGGCGACGGCAGCCCCTCTGAGCGGCTGGGGCATAGTCCTCGACCACGCGGGTACGGGCCTCATCCACAACGGACTGGGCACGGAGTAGCTCCTTGGCGGCCTTGACGACCTCGGCGCGGGCCCGACCCATGCGGGGCGCCGCCCATCGGCAGCGCGTTCGGCCCGAACCGCGATGCTCTCGGCGAGGGAGGCGACTCCTGACGGAGATGGTCGGTGTCGATCTCTTCTCGAAAGGTCTTGCAAGCCATGATGGCCTCCCTGGTCGGAACGATGAGGGTCGCTTGAGCTCATCGTCGCACCAATGGCCCACCCGACCCACGATCCGGGTACTCGTTTTGCCTGGGGTGAACAGGTGAGTCCACTGGCCGAGCGTCTCGTCCTCGTCCGTGCCGCGCGTGCGACCATGCAGCCATGGAAGCGACACTGCACACCAACCTCGGCGACATCCGCCTCGAGCTCTTCCTGAGCAGGCCCCTGAAACCGTCTCGAACTTTCGTCGGCCTGGCGACTGGTGAGAAGACCTGGACCGACCCGCGAACGGGCGAGCAGTCCAACGCGCCCCTGTACTCGGGGTGTCATCTTCCACCGCGTCATCCCGAACTTCATGATTCAGGGGGCGATCTCTGGGTACGGGCACCGGCGGTCCCTGGCTACGTCTTCGACGACGAGATCGACCCGTCTTTGGCGTTCACAGCCCCACATCCTGGCCATGGCCAACGCCGGCCGTCGCCTGGGCAAGGGCACCAACGGCTCCCCAGTTCTTCATTACGACGGCGGCCACTGAATGGCTTTGCAGGGCAAGCACACGATCTTCGGCCAGGTCGCCGACGACGCTCCCGCCAGGTCGTGGACGCGATCTCCGCAGTGTCGACCGATCCGCGACCGCCCCCTCGAGGACGTCATCATCGACTCGGTCACCGTCGCGAAGTGACCCGAGCCCGCAAAAGCGCGCACCGCTATTGCACAATGCGACGCCGCCGGCCCGCCCCGCGGACCGGCGGCGTCGCCGTATCCCTACCCCGATCCTCGATCACCGCCTCCCCGCCCCGCTAACCCCGTTCCCACCCCCATGGCCCGACAGGAGACAGCCCGGCCTTATACCGATCAACCGGCCGAACTTCCGGTGTGTCCTCGCCATCCGGACCGGGTGACCTATGTGCGCTGCCAGCGCTGCGGGCGCCCGCATGCCCTCAGTGCCAAGTGCCGAGCGCCGTCGGCGTCCACTGCGTCGACTGCGTCCGCAGGGCCAGGTCCTCCCGTCGAGGAGCATGATCCTACTCGGTGGACGCGCGGTCACCGACGCGCTGGTCACCAAGATCCTCGTGGTCGCCTGCGTGGCCGTCTCACCTGATCCAGCTGACCCATCAGCCGCTCGAAAACCGGTTCGCCTTCGTACCGGCGGCGGCGATCAGCGAACCGTGGCGCTTCGTGACGACCGCCTCCTCACGCCTCGCCTGGCATCTGGCCTTCAATATGTGGGCGCTATGGGTACTGGGCAGCGCCCTGGAGCCGGTGCTCGGGCGGTGGCGTTTCGCCGCTCTGTGCGTGCTGAGCGCCGTCGGCGGATCGACCATGATCTACTGGCTGGCCTCGCCAGTGACGATGTCCTCATGGTGGGGTCTGACGGTGGGTGCTTCGGGAGCGGTCTTCGGACCGTTCGCAGCACTGTTCATCATTCAGCACCGCTTCGGTCGGGACACATCAGCGATCCTCCGGGCTGCTCGCCGTCAACCTGGCCATCTCCTTCATGGGGAGTACATCTCCTGGCAGGGGCACCTGGGCGGACTCGCGGCGGGGCGCTCATCGCGGCGCTGTACGCGTGGGCGCCTCAGGGAGCGGCGCACCGCCACGGGGTGTGTGGGGAACCGCGGGCTTAGCGGTACTGCTCGTTTCGGTCTGATCTGCCTGCGCGCAGCACTCGTGTGAGCGGGGCCCTGTGGGACTCCCGCACCGGTCGACACTTCTCCACAGGTCTGTCCATAGCTGTGGAAACTGGGGAAGACACGACTGTCATTCATCCACAGCTGTGCGCACACCTGTGGAAAAACAGCGCTGTCGTTCTCTCACAGGCCTGCCCACAGGTGGGGAGAGTCCGGCGATGGAGCCGCACGCTCGTCCACCACCGTGAGCACCGGCCCGTGTTGCTCTGTCCACCAGTGTGCATCGCTGACGACGGACCGTGGCTTCCGGACCCGCGTGCAGTCCACTGGCGACGAGACGCATCCGCTCCTTGTTCGACCGCTGCCGACGACCACCCGGCTACCCGTCCGTCCGGCCTCGCCGCTCCACCGGCGCCGAGGCCCACCGGAAGCGTCCGAACGCCATCGTCGCCCGGAGCATCCGGGGCCGGTGGATCGGTCATCGCGGCGCCGTGAAGGAATGGGCCGACCGCCGCACCGATGAGAATGAGGCCCCGCAGCCGACGCGCAGCGACCTGCAGGACCCGGAATAGTACGACAATGTCAAAGGGTGGAGCTAACGGGACTCGAACCCGTAACCCCCTGCTTGCAAAGCAGGTGCGCTACCAATTGCGCCATAGCCCCGTGAGTCAGTCGACCGGATCGGTGACCTCGGCCCATGCGGCCCGCTCCGCACGGGCCGCTTCGATCCTCAACCATGCCGCATACGGACACCGCTCCGAGGAACGAGAAAAACCGCGGCTACGACGAACGTGGTTCCGCATGAACCCTCCTCACGTCCTACCGCGGGCGGTGGGCCTAGCTGGACTCGAACCAGCGACCTCATCCTTATCAGGGATGCGCTCTAACCGACTGGAGCTATAGGCCCGATGACGCGGAAGAGGTATCCCACCGCGTCGATCGCCTTCAAATCAGATCACTCGTCCGCCGGTGTGAGATGAACCCCACCGACGAGCGTCGCCGTCAAGTTGTAGAGGAACGCCATCACTGTGGACAGCGCCGTCGTCAACGCCACGTTCACAACACCGATGATGATGGCCATCGAGACCGCGCGCTTGAAGGCCAGGTACTCCACGAGTGCCGAATACGCATTGTTCTCGGACTCCATGATCGTGCTCGCCAGCTCCTCGATGGTGGAGAACGTGCAGGGCGTCGAGCATGAGCCACACGAAGATCGCCGCGACGACGATCATAATGCCCACGGCCACGCTCAGCATGAAGGAGACCTTCATGATCGACCACGAGTCGACATGGGTCAGCGCCAGGCGCACGCGCCGTGGACCAGGCGATCGTCTTGGCGGATTTCTTCCGTTCCCGGACTTCCGGCGGCGCTTCGGGGACGCGCTGTCTCCCCACGGGCGGGAAGGACTCCGACTGACTCATGCCTGAACCTCACTCGTCGTCGCCCGAGCCTACCGCCTCAGCCTCCTCCGGCGCAGCGGTGATGGTGGCCGTCTTCGTAGGAACCGCCACGTCAGACTCAGCGAATCCGCTTCGGACCCCGCAGCGTCGACTGCGAGCTGGTCATCGAACTCACGTTCGGTGCTGCGGGCCAGCGCGATGATCGGTCCCGCCATCATCAGGCTTTCGCGAAAGTCACCTGCGTGGTCCGCCCGGTCCGGGAGACTTCGGACACAGCCAGGCGCACCACCTTGCCGGAGCCATGATGCACATGATCTCGTCACCGGGAACAGTGACGAGCGCGCCCACGAGGTCACCGCGGGTTTCGACGGATTGGCGACCTTCACCCCGAGACCACCGCGCCCCTTCACGGGGTGAGTCGGTGACGAGCGTGCGCTTGGCATACCTCGGTCACGACGAACAGATCGGCGTCGGTCCACCGAGGTCGACGACGTCCGCGGCCAGCAGCGAATCTCCCTGTCGGAAACGCATGCCGGTGACGCCGGAGGTCGCCCGGCCGGTGGGACGCAGAGTCGCGCTATCGGCGGTGAAACGCGGGACTGCCCCCACGGGAGACCAGCAGCAGATCCTGACCGGTCGACAGCAGGCCCGCGGAGACGAGTTCGTCGGCGCGTCCCTCCTCATCCTGGCGCAGATTGATGGCGATGACGCCGCCGGAACGGTTGGACTCGTACTCGCTCAGGCGGGTCTTCTTCACCAGACCACGGCGGGTGGCCAGGACGAGGTAGTCGGCCTGGTCGTAGGTCCCCAGCTCCATGACCTGAGCGATCTCCTCGCCCGGCTGGAAGGCCAGCAGGTTGGCCACGTGCTCTCTGGCGTCGCGTCCTCCCTCGGGCAGCTCAGAGGCCTTGGCGCGTGAGCCCGAGCCCAGATTGGTGAAGAAGAGCAGCCAGCGGTGCGTCGTCGTGATGAAGAAGTGGCTGACGACGTCGTCCTCCCGCAAGGCGGCAACCCTGACGCCCTTGCCCCCGCGATGCTGGGAGCGGTAGGCGTCCGTGCGCGTGCGCTTGGCGTAACCGGAACGGGTGATGGTGACGACGACGTCCTCCTCGGGATGAGGTCCCTCCATGCTCATCTCTCACCGTCGAAGGGCACGATGCGGGTGCGCCGCTCGTCGCCGTATCTTCCTCACGAGTCTCGGCCAGTTCGTCCGAGACAATGCTCCGCTGACGCTGCCGAGAGGCGATGATCTCCCGCAGGTCGGTAACCCTGGCCCGCAGATCCTCGCTCTCCTGCTGGATCTTGAGGCGCTCAAGAGCGGCCAGACGGCGCAGCTGGAGGGAGAGGATCGCCTCCGCCTGGGCCTCACTCAACGCCCAGCAGACCCATGGGTCCGCTCGCGCCTCATCGGTTGTGGGGAGCGACGGATGAGGGGCGATGACGGCGTCCAGCGCGTCAATGGCTTTGAGCAGGCCCTCGAGGATGTGCAAGCGCTCCTCGGCCTTGCGCAGACGATAACGGAGCGGCGCACGATGACATCGATCTGGTGGGCCACCAGTGACGCACAAAACCGTCCAAGCTGAGTGTGCGCGGCACACCGTCGACCAGGGCCAGCATGTTCGCCGGGAAGTTGTCCTGAAGCTGGGTGCGCTTGCCCTACAGGTTGTTGAGGACGATCTGGCGATGGCGTCGCGTTTGAGGACGATGACCAGGCGCTGACCGGTGCGCCCGGACGTCTCATCCCGGATATCGGCGATGCCGCCGATCTGACCGTCGCGCACAGCTGGGCGATCTTGTCGAGCGAGGTTGTCAGGGGTTGACCTGGTAGAACGCTCGGTGACCACCAGGCACTGCCGCCCTTGGATCTCCTCGACGTTTGACCACCGCGCTGGGTGATCGAGCCGCGGCCGGTGCGTGCAGGCGTCCTCGATGCTGACGCCCCAGAACAGTGGCGCCGGTGGGAAAATCGGGACCGGGAATGCGTTCGATGAGCGCTTCCAGGAGCTCCTCACGGGAGGCGTCCGGATGCTCGAGGAACCACTGGACTCCCGAGGCGACCTCACGCAGGTTGTGCGGGGGGATGCGCGTAGCCATGCCCTACCCGCAATGCCCTCCGAGCCGTTGACCAACAGATTCGAGGAAGCGGGACGGCAGGATGATCGGTTCCTGGTTCTTCCCGTCGTAATTGTCCTGGAAATCGACGCCTCCTCGTCGATGTCACGAACCATCTCCATGGCCAGGCGCCATCTTGCTCCGTGTACCGGCAGGGCGGCCGGCCCCAGGTTGCCGGGAGTGCCGAAATTGCCCTGCCCGGACACGAGCGGGTAGCGCAGGGACCACCACTGCACCAGACGAGCCAGAGCGTCGTAGATCGCGACGTCGCCGTGAGGATGGTAATTGCCCCATGACCTCGAAACCGCCGCGAGGACTTGGAGAACGAGGCGGCGGGACGATAACCGCCGTCGTACATGGCGTACAGGACGCGACGATGGACGGGCTTGAGGCCGTCGCGCAGTCAGGCAGAGCGCGTCCACGATGACGCTCGCGTGGCGTAGTCGAGGTGGGGCGCTGCATCTCATCTGGAGATCGACCGGCTGGATGCGGTTGCCGGTCGGTCCGAGCTCGGTAGTGATCTGTCGCTCAACGTCGTTCCTTCTCGTTCCCTGGGTTTGTCGCCATGAAGCAGCGGGTGCGTCCATCCGGCGGCGGGTGGAAGCGGACGGTGCGCTCATCCGCGGTCGACCCGCTCAGATATCGAGGAAGCGCACGTCCGCAGCATTGCGCTGAATGAAGGAGCGCCGCTGCTCGACGTCGTCTCCGCATGAGAATGGAGAAGGTCTCGTCGGCGTCGGCCGCCCTCATCAAGAGTGACCTGCTTGAGGATCCGATGGGTTGGATCCATGGTCGTCTCCCACAACTCGTGATCATTCATCTCCCCAGACCCTTGTAGCGCTGGATGCCGCCGTCGCCAGGAAGTCGGTGGCCCGCCTCAGCCCGCCTTGAGCATCTGGTCGCGCTCGAGGTCGGGTAGGCGAACTCGTGATCGGCATTGGTCCATTTAAGACGGTACAGCGGCGGCATGGCGATATAGGTGTGCCCTTGCTCGATCAGCGGCCGCATGTGGCGGAACAGCAGAGTCAGCAGGGAGGGTGGCGATGTCTGCCCATCGACGTCGGCGTCGGCCATGATGACGATCTCGCCATAGCGCAGCTGGTCAGATCGAAGTCCTCGCCGATACCCGTGCCGAAAGGCCGCGTGATGAGCTGCGGATCGTATCGGAGGACAGGGCCCGATCCAGCCGCGCTTTCTCGACATTGAGGATCTTGCCGCGAATCGGCACGATCGCCTGGTGCTCGGATCGCGTCCGCCGACGGCGCTCCGCCGGCGGAGTCGCCTCAACGATGAAGATCTCGCACCGGTCGGCATCGCGGGATGAGCAGTCGCGCATTACGCCCGGCATGGGCCGACTCAGGACTCCTTTGCGACGCGTCGCCTCGCGAGCCTTGCGCGCGTGCCAGTCGCGCAGCAGCCGCCTGCGCGGCCTTGGTGACGACCGCTTTGGCATCAGCCGGGTGAGGAGTCAGAACCGGTCGCCGAGCTGGGCGTAAACGGTCTGCGCTGAACGAAGAGTGCGCGCCTCGAGTGTTGCCGAGCTTGGTGCCGGGTCTGACCCTCAGAACTTGCGGCTCGGAGAGCTTGACGGAGATGACAGCGGTCAGACCCTCGCGGATCATCGCAGTGGGATTGTCATCCTGTCGCCGAGCAAACCCTTCTCACGAGCGCGCCCGGTGACGAGGTGGTCAACGCCGTGCGAAAATCCCTCCTCATGGGTGCCGCCCTCGGTGGTGTTGATCGTATTGGCATAGGTGTGGACCGATTCTGAATAAGCGCTGGTCACTGCGCTGGCGATCTCAAGGCTGATCCCGTGGGTGGGGTCAGAGTTGCTGCTCGGCCTTCGAAATCCGATGATCGGATGGTTGGACCCGACAAGCCTTCTTGGACTTGTTGGGGAAGGCAGCGTAATCCCAGCGCAGCCCGTGCTCGTAGTATTAACTGACGCGCTGCGTGGCGGACGCGCCCTGCGCGATGTCCGTCGTCGGCGGCTGATCGGAGCCGGCGTTCCTCATCGCCGGCCTCGGGAGACTCGCGCTCATCGAGTCAGCGTGATGCGCAGTGCTGGTGAGAGGAGGCCATCTGCGAGCGCCGACGCGCAGCGTCTCGTAGTCGAGAGTCGATACCGTTTCACGAAGACTGCGGGATCGGGGTAGAAGACCTGGGTGGTGCCGGTCTCCGGTGGTCTCCCTCGCCCTTGATGAGCGACGTCGTGGGACGGCCGCGCCGTCCGCGAAAGGACGCGCGCCAGACGGCAGCCCTGCCGGCGGACCTCGGCGGTATTCCACGGGTCGACAGGGCATTGACCACCGAGACGCCAGCGCCGTGCAGACCGCCCAGTCGAGACCGCGTATCTCACCGCCTCCGAATTTGCCACCGGCGTCACGATCGTCCTGACGGCCTCGACGGTGGAGGCTTGTGACTCGGTCGGGTGCTCGTCGACGGGGATGCGACCGTTGTCGACAACCCTCAGACTGCGCCGTCGCAGAACGGTGACTTCGATGTGGTCGCAGAAACCCGCAAGGGGCCTCATCCACGGCGTTGTCGACAACCTCGTACGACACCCAGGTGAAAAGGTGGGCCCCGCTCACCGGTGCGGGCCGATTATACATTTCCGGGCCGCTTACGGACGGCTTCGCCGCCGAGGGACGGTGATGCAGGCGCCGCAGCCGGCGGTTCCCCGGCCGACCTCACGGAGACGGCCTCACGCGACGTCCTGACCGGCAAACGCTCGACCGGCAACGGACGCGCTGGTAAGTCTGGAGGCTGGTCCTGGTCAGACGCGTGTCAGCTGCTCCTCGTTCTGTGCCGCCGACGCGGCACCGACCCTGCTGGACGCGCCGACTGGCGGGCTCAGGTCCCACGCGGCGCATTGTGGGTGAGCCACCTGCAATCAGCCCAGGGCGCGCCGCCGCGCATTTCAATGAATAATCCTACCGTGACAGCGGAGAAAGCCCTCGTCGGGCATCGTTTGTCGGACGTGGCTGCAGCTTATCACTCACGCTATGATCGTACGTGCCGTCCAGGCCGGTCGAGTCGTCACCATAGGTGTCCGCGGACCACGCCGCCCGGGCCCATAAGAACGACCGTGTCGCCACGGCAGACCGGCCCGGCCCCAGAACCCGGATCTCCACGACGGCGCCCGCCGTTAGAATGAGCCTCGACCACCCGCCACGCTCGATCGTGGGCGAAGCAGACGCAGCTGCTGGGCCCAGGCGCTGGAGGCTCACGCAGCGTCAAGCCGGCCCGGCCAGAGACTCTCAATGGCCGCATGCCCCGGCGATCTGCGGTCAGAGCAGTCCGCTCCCACCCGCACCCGACACGAGGCGACGGCCAGGTGGCCCTTTAGCCGTGCGTCTCCGGCGTACCGGCGCAGGTCTTACCGGCAGGCCGTGGGTCGAGTCGCGTCGGTCCGCCGGTCAAGTCGCGTCGGCGGCGGCCCTGGTCCGCGAACGGTCGGATCCTTCTGCGTCCCTGGCCTCCTCCCCGTGCGGACGGCGGGCGTCCCAGACGGCCACCGCCGTCCCGGTCGACAGCCCGCCGCGACAACTTCTTCCGCATCTCGCTCATGTCCCGACGCATGGCGCTGCCGCGAGCCAGCACCCGCAGCGCCAGGGGCGTCCCGTCCTCAGCCACAGCTCGCCTCGGGAGCCGGAGACGCGCAAAGCGCGCCCGGCCAGTTCGTCCGGCACGTCCTCATCCACCGCCGCCGTGAGAGCAGCTGTCTGCACAGGCCTCGGGAGACGGCGCCAACCAGTGCCGTCCGACGCCGGGCATCCAACGAGGCGAAAACGTCGTCGAGAATGAGCACCGAGCTCCGTCGCTGTAGGCGTCGACGTCGTGCCGCAACGCATCATGGGAGGCCAATCTGCGAGTGCGAAGCGCTAGCGACCACTGCTCCCCCGTGTGGGGCGAATCCCCGAACGGGCAGACATCCAGGAAGAGCTGCGATCGTCCGCGGTAGCGCTCCACCCGTGGTTGGTTCCTGATCGATCTCGCGCTCGCGCAGCTGCGTCATAGCCGACTCCAGGCGCGCAGCAGCCGTGGCGGCGGCATCGTGCAAGAACCGGCCTCAGCGGCATCCCGCGCCGCTTCGTCGGCGAGATCAGACCACGTGCCCGCCTCATGATCCAGCAGGCTTCGACCGGTAGGCGGGCGGGCCTGACCGCTCGCGGCCCTCCTCATAAGAAGCCGCCACGCGGACGCATCCGAAGATCACGGCGTCGATGCGCTGCGTGGCGATGAGCCGAAGCCGCCGTACGCTGAAGCCGAAGCGTCCCACACTCCAGGGTGGAGATCATCGAACCAGCGCCTCCAGGCGGCGCGCGACGCGAGCCGATTTCAGCAGACTGGAGCGCTGGCGGGGATCTTATCGTGCTCAGCGCGCCTCCCAGCGAAACGACGGGCGTAGCGCCGGCGGGTCGTCGAGGAACCGACGCCGTATCCCAGCTCCTCGCGAACCAGGGCCAGGTCCTCAGGCGCAAGACGACGGTCACCAGCATGCCCAGCAGCTCGCGGACGAACGCCCGATTAAGGCCAGGCGCGATTGTTGTACCCGCGACGGTTCGATCTCCAGGACGCTGGGGCGCTCGCCGTGATTCATGTTCCTGCGACGGCGCCAAAGCGGGAAAACAGGGCTCGCCGAACGCCGCGCCGCACCAGCGCCGTATCGGCGCCCGTCGAGTAATCGAAGGGTCGACGGGTAGGCGGCCGCTTCGATGATTGGTCTTCCCCTGCCCGTTGGGCCCGATGGGGGCAGTGGGCCCCGGGGTCGAGGCGAGAACAGGCTCGTCATGCGGGCCGGAAGTCGTCGAGGTGGAGTCCAGGAACGTACACGGACGCGCATCCGCCCCTCAAGGCGCCGAGCGGATCAGCGGTAAGTGGCGGAAGGGAGGCGTCCTCCTCTCCGCCGATGGCACTCGCCGGTCAGCCCGGTGGTGATCGAACATGACGTAAGGCTGCGTAATCGCGCCGAGGGCCGTCAAACAGATAGCCGGGGTTGAAGGCGGTGGTGATGTCATCGCCCTCCAGGTGGGCCATGAGGCTCGCTCAGGCCTGGGCGTCGTCGCCCTGACCGGCGTCCAGCGCCAGGTTGCCGTCGGTGAAGGCCATGTGGATGGGTGTGAGCGGTCGGCGACCAGGCTGACAGGCACCGCGCCCATGAGCTCCTCGCGACGAGTCGCGTGAATCGTCGTGGACTCCAGGGAACAGTCACGCTGCACCGGAGGGTAGTCGCCGTCGGTGAGCGAGGCTGGTGGTGCGGCGCCCGCCCGCCTCGAGAGCCGATGAGGCTGGAGGTGGCCGAGGTCAGGGATCGGTCAGCGCCACCGTGACCTCGCCGGTGGAGGTCAGCGACTTGGCGACGTCGGACGAGGTGCGGGCCTTGAGCAGGGCGATGCGTGGACGGGCCGGCGTCCTGAGGGACAGGTCATCTCGCGCACCGCCAGGCGGTAGCGGTCAGTGGCCGAGGTCAGGGACCCGCCGTCGACCCCTCCATCTGCACGCTCGTGAGCAGGGAGGGTCTCGTCACGCGAGGCTGCGAGTGGATACTGGAGACCGCCTGGGCCGAGGTCGTGGGCGTCGATATGCGGCCACGAGGCATGACCGGCAGGGCGGGGTGGTCGTCGGCGGCCATGGCGGCCAGGAGAGGTGCGCGGCGCCGCAGGGAGACGGCCACCTTGGTGCCGTCGACCTCCATGTCCACGGGCTTGGAGGGCGGGGCCTTGGCGATGTCGGCAGCAGGCGGCCCGAGACGAGGACGACCCTCATCCTCGACGTCGGCGGCGACCTCGCGCGCGCGGACCTCGATAGTCGAGGAGGCCAGGATAAGGGAGGCGGGTGTGGCCTCCAGGCGCACCGCGCCAGGACCAGGACGGGCAGGCGGGCGGGCACCGAGCGGGCGGTCAGGTGACGGCCTCCCGCCGAGGACGTCGCGGTCGACCCTCAGGCTCATGGGGCGCCTCCTTGATGTGAGCATGCGATTCCGTCTCCGGGCAGGGGCAGAACTATCCGGGTGGAGTTTAGACGCACGGGGCGGTGCGTCGTACCGGATACCGTCCGCGCTCGTCGGCCGGTCGAGTGCTCAGGGGGCGGTCCGGCGACCTCCGCGTACGCGGACTGATGCGTGGTGACAGATCATTGGTAGAAGTGTTAGGAGATGTGGATACTGGGGAAAAGCCCGGTAGTCGCCGGGATGGCGCGGTTGCGGAGGTGTGGAACCACAAGGAGTGGTTCGGTGGAGCAGCCCGGCCGGTGGTGGTTTCCCCGAGGCCTGCGCGTGAGCCACATGCCGGGCGGCCGCCGTCCACATGGCTGCCAGTTGTCCACCACGGCTCGCAGGTCCTCCCCAGGGCGACGCGTCGCGTCAGCGGGGGCCTGGGAGGCTTGCCCGAGCCTGAGCGGGTGACGTCTCCTGGACCTGGTTGTAGGTGTCGCGCCGTTCGGCCATCTGCGTGCTGATCTTGCGGCTCGCGCTCATGACCGTCGTGTGGTCCTTGCCGCCGAACTCCTTGCCGATCTTGGTGGTCGACATCTCGATGAGCCGCGACACAGGTACGTGGCGATGTGGCGGGCGTGCACCATGCATCTGGGCCCTGTCCTTGGGCGGGTCCTCGATGGTCAGGCCGAAGAAGTCGGCGGTCTGCGTCATGACCATGGCGGCTGTGATCTCGCCGCCGCCAGGGTTGGGAAGATGATGTCATGAGCACCATCTCCGCCAAGGTCTGGTCGATGGGCTGGTCGGTCAGGGACGCGAAGGCCGTGACGCGGATGAGAGCTCCTTCCAGCTCGCGGATGTTGGTGGTGACCCGGCCGGCGATGTACTCCAGGACGGGCATGGGCAGGTCCACGCCTTCGGCGCGAGCCTTGTTGCGCAGGATCGCGGTGCGGGTCTCCAGGGTCGGGGTTGGACGTCGACGGTCAGGCCGGACTCGAAGCGCGAGAGCAGGCGCTTCTCGAAGCCTCTGAGATCCTTGGGCGGCAGGTCGGAGGTCAGCACGACCTGCTTGTTAGCCATGTAGAGGGTGTTGAAGGTGTGGAAGAACTCTTCAGGGTCTGCTCCTTGCCGCCGAGGAACTGGACGTCGTCGACCAGGAGAATGTCGACATCGCGGTAGCGGCGCTGAAGTCGTTCATCTTGCCCTCGGCGACCGAGGCGATGAAGTCGGAGACGAACTCCTCGGAGGAGACGTACTTGATGATCATGTCCTGATACAAGGGAGCGTGCGTGGTTGCCGATCGCGTGGAGCAGGTGGGTCTTGCCCAGTCCCGAGCCCCGTAGATGAACAGCGGATTGGCAGCCGCCGGTGCTGCGGTCGGTCAGCGTCCCAGGCTGCTCAGCCACCTTGAGTGCAGCGGCGAAGGCGAATCGGTTGGAGTCGCCCATGACGTGGTTGTCGAAGGAGTAGCGGGGGTTCAGGCGTGAGCTCTTGTCGAAGGTCTGAGGCTCTCCGGGCGCAGCGAAGGCGGCGCCGGGTTGGTCACGTAGGTCGGTGTGGTGGATTGCAGTGCTCGGGTGGAACGGTCAGCGGTCGCCTCATGGATGCTTCCGGCGTGTGCGGGCGTGCGCTACGACAGGCTGGCAGGCGGCGATCCGGTCTGCAATGGGCCGCTGGTGCGTCAGAAGGATGAGGACTGATCGGGCAGCGGGCTGGGCCGCTGGCTGGGGATCGTCGGTATGGGCGCTCCGGCGTCCAAACGAGGTGTCGACGGTCACTTCGAAGGGATCTCCGGCCCCCAGACCTGCCAGAGCCCGACTGATGGCGGTGCGCGCCTCGACTCTGCTCTTGGTGAAGGGTGAGGCCGGCGACGAGCACGAGGGTGCCGTCGACGTCGATCACGCGCGTCATTCGGATGATGGAGAGCTTGCCCGTGCTCAGTTCGGCGGACTCGGCGAGGACCTCGAGGACGGATTGCCACCTGGTCGTTGTGTCGTCTGGCACGGTGCGCTCCTGACGGATGGGGAATGCAGAGGTTCACATCATGGGTTTTTCCACAGGGTTGTCCACACTGATGGCTCCCCCACAGGTCTGTCCCCGGGCGAGGGAGAGAGGCGCCTCGGCGTCGACGAGGAAGGTGGCGCGCGTCAGTGACGCGTTCCGACTCACCGGATCGGGCGGCTCGGTCGAGGACGTCCACATGTGGTCTCCGGATGAGTCAACAGGGTGGGGGCGGCCTCTGCGGAGCGGGTGACGACGGCGTGTCAGGGCTCTCACCAAAAGGGTGGTGCAGGACCGTTTGACCGCGCCGAAAAGCGGGCCGTATGGTGGTGCGGACGTTCGTATGCGGTCACGTCCCGGTCCATGGGGCAGCCAGTGCGAGCGACCGTGCCGCGATCCCCGTGATGCATGGTTCCGATCATCCGACCAGGAGTACACACGTGACTAAAGCGGACCTTCCAGCCGAACAACCGTCGTCGTGCCAAGGTGCACGGTTTCCGCAAGCGCATGTCCACCCGCGCCGGCCGTGCGGTTCTCGCCTCGCGCCGCCGCAAGGGACCGTGCGCGTCTTGCCGCCTGAAGTGCTTCGAAGGCGCACCGGATGCTGCAGACGAAGATTTCTTCACCGCGGTTCGGTCCGGTGCGCGCAGCGGCAGTCGCAGGCTGGTCGATCTCACTACAGCGCTGGCGGGGCTGGAGAGACGGCTCCGGCCCTCGTCGGCGTTGTTGTGCCGAAGAGCAGATTTCCGCGCTGCTCATCGCAACCGGGTCAGCGCCGTGTCCGCGCCCTCATGAGTGAGCGAGTAGCAGATGTCGAGCCCGGGGCGCGCATCGTCGTACGCGGTCTAGCCGCCTCCGACGGCGCTACCAGCGCCGAGCTTGGGGCTGATCTCGATCGTCTGCTCGCCCGCAGTCGGCGGGCGAGCCTTCAGAGCAGACAGCGCTGAGCATTCCGGAGGAAACCGTAGGTGAGTGGACAGCAGACGAATGAGCCGGTGAGTCGCGCGCTCGGACCGTGCGGGTGAGCTCGCGCCCGTGCGCTCTATCGAGGAGGATCTCACCGATGCTGCCGCGCCGGTGCCGTATTACCCGACCTGCTCCGCCTACACCGTCGAGGCCGTGCGCGTCCACGGACCGCTCAAGGGAGTTCTGCTGGCGTTCTGGCGGCTCGTGCGGTGCAATCCTCTGACCCTCGGCGGCGTCGACCACGTTCCCGATCCGGGCCGGTGGCGCTACCCCTACCGTCATGATGTTCCCCGTTTCGAGCTTGGTCGAGCCACCGATTGACCTGGACGAGACCGGGCCGGATGCCGGCCAGCGTGACCCGCGGTGCGTGCTCACCACGCCGAAAGCAAGGAGTGCAATGGACACGATTCTGTGGCCCCTCAAGGTTGCTGTCGCCTGGGTCATGGTCTACATTCACAAGTTCCTCGTGCTCGTCGGGATGCACGATGGCTCCGAGGCCGCGTGGGTTCTGTCGATCGTGGGTCTGACGATCTTCGTTCGCATTCTCATCATGCCGTTGTTCGTGCGTCAGATCCGGGCCAGCCGGGGAATGCAACTCATGCAGCCCGAGCTGCAGGCGCTCCAGGCCAAGTACAAGGGGAAGAAGGATCCGGCTTCCAAGCAGCGTCAGCAGGAGGAGATGATGGCGCTGTACCGCAAGCGCTGGAACGAATCCTTTCGCCTCGTGCTTCCCCATCCTCATTCAGATGCCAATCTTCTTCGCGCTCTTCGGTGCTGGCGAATCTGGAGAAGGTCGCTCGAGGGTGTCTATCCCGGTCATACCTCGATCGGACCGTTGACGGCCGAACTGGCCGGGATGTTCAAGCCTCCACGGTCTTCAGGGCGCATCTGTCCGATTCCTTCATGAACACCGATGATATGACGACCAAGGTCGTCACCGTCATCATGATCATCGCCATGAGCGCGACCCAGTGGTACACCATGGCGCAGCTGAGCATGAAGAACATGCCCGAGTCCTCCAAGAACTCGGATAATCCCATGATACGGTCTCAACGCGTCATGATGACGGTGATGCCGGTTTTCTTCGCCTTCACCGGTGTGCAATTCCAGATCGGTGTTCTGATCTACTGGGTGACGTCGAACCTGTGGACGATGGGCCAGCAGTTCTACACCATCAACCGCATGCCAGCTCCGGGCTCGAGGCCGAAGAAGTTCCGGGCCCGGGAGAACGCCAAGCGGGCGCGCAGGGCATGCCCTCACTCGAGAGGAGGAGCGTGCTAAGGCGGAGGCCGAGGGAACCGCGCCGACCGGGGGGCAACGTGCGCAGCCAGTGCGCAAGAACCGTCAGAAGAAGGGTGCCGGACGGCCGTCCGGAGCGGAGGGACGGAGCGGCTCACGGCCCGACGACGGTGATGGCGCCAAGACGGGCGGAGCCGGTGATGCCAATGATTCCGACAATGCGACGACGGGCGGCGGAGGATCTTCCCGCAGACCCGGCGGCTTGACGGACGAGGGAGATCGCACGGCGTCGCACTGAAAGACGCGCGCGAGCCTAAGCGCGCTGCCGCGCGCCGTAAAGCTCAGAACAAGAAGCGCCGGGGCTGACCGCATGATCCCACAGGACCATTGAGGAGAATGGACTATCGCGGGCGAGAACACCGCCTCGTCCAACTCGTCGAGTACCATCAGCCGTCTTGAGGAGGAGGGAGGTCGGAGCCGATTACCTCGAGGAGCTTCTCGATAGCATTCAGCGGAACATCGATATTGAGCATCGATCGCGGTCGTGCCTCATCGCAATTGTCGCATCGGAGGAGGGCGACGCGCGAGCTCGCCGATCTTTGTTGGACGCGACGGCGGGGTGCTCGAAGCCGTTCAGGGCTGACCCGCCTGGCAGTGCAGGCCCGTACGGGCGGTCGCTCGCGTCTCATGCTCGATATCAACGGTTATCGCGCCGCACGGCGAGCCGAACGAAGAAGGTTGCCGAGGAAGCTGTGAAGAGGGTGAAGGTTTTCCGGTCGGACGGTGGCACTCGAACCCATGAATCCTTTCGAGCGCAAGGTCTGTCACGACGTCGTGGCTGCTGCGGGCTGACCTCCGGTCCGAAGAGTCGAGCCGCTCCGCCACGTTGTCGTCCTGCCGGATCGTGAGTCCACTGACGGACTCGCTGTCGATCTCAGAGACTGACGTGGAGGGTGCTCGTGAGGATGCGGGCGTCGGCGAGGTTCCGGAGAAGGATTGACATCTGGTGAGTGGTGACGATCTTTTCCGTGCCAGTTGAGTGGAGAGCTCGGACGAGATCCACGGATCTTCGGACTCGCCTTCGGGCGCAGCGCGTTTCGTGGAGATGCTCACTGCCGAGGGCGAGATGCGTGGAGTGATCGGTCCGCGCGAACTGCACGACTGGGCCGGACATAGTCAACTCGGCTGCTCTTGACGCCTTTTTCTGCCGGCGCGCGGTGCGGTGGCTGACGTCGGTTCAGGAGCGGGGTTCCCGGAATCGTCATTGCGCTCTTGAGACCTGATTTAGAAGTAATGCTTATAGAATCTATGGAGCGTCGGATCGAGATGGCTTGACGATGTCGTAGCCGAGCTCGACCTGGGCAACAATGTCATCCTGCGGCATGCTCGCGCGGGAAGAGGTCAAGGATCGGTTCCGACGCCGTCGCCGCTCGCGCTGTCGCGAACCTGACGAAGCTCGTCCGTCTTACGGCGCCTTTGTTGCGTCCGGGAGGTAGTCTGCTGGCACTCAAAGGGGGCTCGGGCCGAGGCTGAGGTTGAGGCGGCACAATATGTCGTGAAGAGGCCCGACTCGAGCCGGCGGTCGTTCACGAGGTGATGACGCCGGGCGAGGAGCTGACCAGGGTTGTGCAGGTGCGTCGTCCTAAGCGGTGACGTGCGACCGGTGAAGAGCCGGCCTGGATTCGAATCGGGTACGTTGTGTGTGAGGTGCACGACGTGAGTTGCATCGCCGAGTGCCGATTGGGTGCGGCGAGGTATACCGTCGGTGTCGCTGCGCTCACGTAGACTGAACGTCCCCGACCACCAGGCGCAGCCGGGGACGTCGTCCGAGGAGAACAATTTTGTCGGGATCGTCCATCTTCGAACTGGTTGCAGGCCGATCACTCGGCGCTTGAAGAGTTCGCCGGGATGCGCTTTCGCACCCCGACCAGACTCGTATCATTGCTGTTGCCAACCAAAAGAGGCGGGGTCGGTAAGACGTCGACGACGGTGAATGTTGCAGCTGCACTGGCCGAGGCCGGACTTCATGTCCTCGTTATCGATGCCGATTCCCAGGGCAACGCATCGACGGCCCTCGGAGTGGCGCATGATGAGGAGCAGGCCTCCATCTACGACGTTCTGGTGGAGGGGACCAGGATCGATGACGTGGTGGTGACGACGAGTTTCGCCCCGACGCTGCTGTGCGTACCGGCCACGATCGACGTGGCCGCGGTTGAGATTGAACTCATCAACGCTGCCGAGCGTGAGTCGCGCTTGCATCATGCTCTTGATGAGTATCTCGAAAGCCGAGCTATTGAGGGCCTTCCGCGTCTGGACTACGTCTTCATCGATTGCCCACCGAGCTTGGGGCTGATGACGATCAACGCGTTCGTGGCGGCCAACGAGGTCCTCATCCCGATGCAGGCGGAGTACTACGCCCTGGAAGGACTGCACTGCTCACTCGCTCGGTGGAGCGCGTTGCACAGACTCACAACTCCTCACTCACGGTGTCCATGATCGCTCTGACTATGTTCGATAAGCGCACGACGCTGGCGCGCGACGTCGAGGGTGAGGTGCGGAACTACTTCTCCTCGGCGGCACTCCAGCACGCGTATTCCACGCTCCGTACGCGTATGCGAGGCACCTTCTTTCTGGAGCGCCCGTGGTTTTCTGGGACCCTCGATGCTCCGGGAGCAGGTCGGCCTATCAAACAGCTCGCGCAGAGATCGCACAACGTGGAGTGGCCGGTTGGGACAGCTCGATGGTCAACAATGACAACGTACAGGAGGCGTGACGATGGCGCAGAAGTAGCGTGGGCTTGGGCGAGGGCTCCAGGCGCTCATCCCGGAGACACAATCCGAAACGCCATCAACCTGTCCTACGGATGTGTTCTTCCCCGAGTCCGACTCCCCTGCGGAGGACGGGAAGAGCGCGGAGACGTCCGAGAACGGTGAGACCGGCGAAGACTCTGCCACGGAGGGCACACGGCGTAAGGCCGATGATATCGCCGCCACGCTTCTGGCTCCATCCAGGCGGACGAAGAAGTCTGCTGCGAGAAGCACGAGTCATCAGCGGCGCACAACAGCATCGACCAGCGGACTGCGGCGCGCGACACTGCTGCGAAGAACAGCGATGCGAAGACGAAGTCGACTCGTGCCGGGGCTGGGAAAGACTGGGGACGAAGCTGAGGTGCGGTCGGCGAAGACGGTGACCCGGTTCTTCCAAGCAGGAGAAATCGAATGAGGACTCGTCACTCGTTCCGGTGCCGGGTGCGACCTTTGCAGATCTTCCGGTGGAAATTATCTCCGCGAACCCTCATCAGCCACGTCAGGTTTTCGACGAGGATGACATCTCCGAGCTCGCGGCCTCAATCAAGGAGGTCGGTCTTCTTCAGCCCATCGTTGTACATGGCGAATCGATGGCGAAGGAGATGAGGAGAACGCCCACTATGAATTGATCATGGGCGAACGGCGTCTGCGCGCGGCGAAGGAGGCCGGACTCAAGACGATTCCGGCGGTCGTTCGCTATGCCGCGGACGAGGAGGCTGCGGATGCTCTCTTGGAGAACCTGCACCGTGTCCAGCTCAATCTTTTGGAGGAGGCTGCCGCTTATCAGCAGCTGTTGGAGGATTTCAATTGCACGCATGCGAGCTTTCGAAGCGTATCGCTCGGTCACGGTCGCAGATCTCGAACACGCTGCGTCTTATGAAGCTTCCGCCTCTTGTTCAGCGGCGGAGTTGCAGCGGGAGTCCTGTCAGCGGGACATGCTCGGGCGCTCTTGGGACTTCCCGATGCGGCGGCCATGGAGCGACTTGCTCAGCGCATTGTGGCAGAGGGTCTGTCCGTTCGTGCGGACGGAGGAGCTCGTGGCGGTGCATGATGAACCGGAACCAGCGCGTAGAGTCCAAGCCGCTGCGCGTCGCGTTCGGCACCGCTTCCGCACTGTCGACGCGCTTGTCGGATGCTTTCGACACACGGGTCAAGTCAGCTCGCGGGCAAGAAGGGGAGGATTACGATTGAGTTCGCCAGCGATGACGACCTCGCACGCATCGTCTCCGCACTGGCTCCCGGAACGTCACTAGATGAGGACTGAAGACTAAGCTCCTGAAGATCGGTCGGTCAGCAACAGTTCTTCCGATGCAGGGCCTGAAGCTGGCCCGATGTTTCACGTGAGCATGCGAGACGATTGAGCATGAACGCACTTCCGCTGCCGCGACGCGACTGATGTCAGAGGTTCCCCGACCACGGTCGGGAAAAAGCCATAGCCAGACCCGGATGCGCCTCGCATGGTCTCACACGTGCAGGAGTGGCCACCGTATGCATGTGCGGCTCGCGATTCTGCCCTCAACTCCGCTTGACGTTCACGTTAGAACCACTTGCACGATCCCGGCACACAGCATGATGGTTACTGAGCCATCCCGCAGTCGCCTCACATCGAGTCGTCAGCGTTTCACGTAAAACGTACCGGACGATCGTGTTTACAGCGTTCAGCGTCTTGGCACGCTACTGCGAGGGATGGCGAGACTCGCGCGTTGGTTGCTGTTGAGCGAGTACGAGGGACGACTTCGATTTCGACCCGACGGTCTACGAGGCCATCGTGCTGTCCGAGTGTCGTGCACGGCAGGGATCCATTGAGACCTCGTCTGGGGATGGCCTGGAGACGGGGAAGTCCGAGCAACGATGTCGGAGGTCAGCCCGACAGGAATCAGCGACGGATGTTTCACGAAACACCTGCTATTCTGAGTCCCGAGCAGTGTTTCTCGGTCAATCGTCGCTTCAGGGGCGAACGAGGGGATGGTGGGCGAGAGCATTGTAGAGCTCGGGCAAACTACCATCCACGTTGGCGGCCAGAGGCAAAAAGGGACGTTTCCGTCATCCGGGACCACGTTAACGTCGATGAACCAAAGGTGTCCCCGCCTCGTCGAGGATGAGGTCTGTACGAGAAGTGCTGCCGAGCCCAGGTTCGGTGTACGACGACGGCAGTGTTCTGCACCCGTGTCAGGAGCTCTGAATCAAGACGCGCGGGGACGAAGTACTCTGAACGACCGGGGTTGTATCGAGCATCGAAGTCATACTGACCTTCCGAAACCACCTCGACGCTGGAAGCGCCTGCGGACCGTTGCCGGTGTCCACCACCGACACGGCTACCTCGGTACCGGGTACGTACCGTTCAACGAGCGCGCGCTCGTCATAGGCGAGCGATGCCACCATGGCGTTACGTAGTTCGTCGACATTATGGGCCAGTGACACTCCGAGGCCGGAGCCTCCTTGATTCGGTTTGACGACGACGGGAAGCCCGAGATGCGATGCGACGACGCCTAGTGTCTCCTGTGCTCCCAGTTGGGAGAAATACGACTTGGGCAACGTGACAGAATCCGGTGCTGACGACCCCGCCTGCCCGCTACAGTTGCTTTCGCGGTCGACTTTGAAAGAGGCACGTTGGCAACCGTCGGAATGGGTTCCGACGTAGGGCATGTCGAGCGCGATGAGAACATTTTGAGCCCTCATCCTCACCGTGTCGCCCGTGAAGGAGCGGGCCAGACGGCATCAGGGAGCGGGACGCTCTCAGTGATCAATAGTTCGTGCATCGACGTCGAGGATGAGCACCGTGGCCAAAGATGCTTAGGACTGAGGGCGACGCACGATGCCTGAACGAAGTGAGACATCACGTTCATGGCTCAAGCCAGCAGCCAGAATGGCGACGCGGAGTGGCTCGTCGTCGACAGGCACGAGCTGTGTGGATTCGGTGGTCTTTGTCATGATGTAACCTCAGATCTGATCTGGTGCGGGTGGAGACCCTCGGTGAGACGGCTGTATGACGGGCCGAAGAGATCGATGGGCTCAAGGTCATGCGTGATCACGTCAGACGGCGTATCCTCGTGGATCTCGACTGGCTCAGGATAGCAGGAAGGAAGACGCATGTGATCATGCCCTGCTGATCCTCCAGGGTAGAAGGCGGTACCCGACACATAGGCGATGAGGTTGGTGACGGCACGAGGCACGCATGTCTTTGCATCGAGGCCATCCGTGCAGGCCGAGCCCACGTAGAACCCGCCGGAGGCGCACGTCCCACGTGCACGCTGGACGTATGTACTCGTTGAGCGCGGGGTCATGGCGTCCGCAACGATCGCGATACATGCCGCGGAACTCTTCGAGTCTGGTGCTTTCGATCAGCTTCATGATACATGGAGATGGAGTGTTGACCAACTGGGCTCCGGACGGGGGATGGCGGCTTCAGAGGCAGAGCTTCATCTTCCTCTGACCGCGGGCGGGCGACGGCCCAGCCGACGCGGTAACCTGGAGGCAATCTTGGAGAAGGATCGAGGATACACGACATCGTCGGGTGCGAGGTCTTGAGGGCGGTGGGTCTGCCATCAGCGCACCGAGGAGGCCATGGGATTATCTTGACGGTGAGGATGTGCGTGCCGGTGGCAGATGCTCGACGACCGTCCGGCGTCGCTCCTCCCGAGAGAGCAGTGGCGCCAGCAGGATTGTGAAAATTTGGAAGGCAGTAGAAGAAGCTGATTCGTCTGACTTCCCTCCGTTCGAGTCGAAGGGATCCCGCGCCTCCTCCAAGGGCGTCCGGGATTGACGCCGTCGCGTCCATCTCAATCGATGCGCATGTACCAGCGATGAGGTGGCGAAAGATCGATAGAGACCCGACGTAGGTCGGACCCTCAGCATGACGTCACCCGGGTCAATGAAAAGTTCGGCGACGATGTCGACGTGCCTGCTGAACCTGTTGTGATGATGATGTCTTCAGGGTCCGCGTCGATGCCTTCAAGCGCCATGACATCGGGAATCTGCTCACGCAGTCGAGGAAGCCCCTGTCCGTTTCCGTACCGAGAGCCCTTCCCCGTCCTTTACGGAGCATCCGGGCTGTGGTTCGGCGAGCCGATCGAGCGGCAGGTCTTTGAGGGTTGGGCATGGCCGCCAGCCAGGAGACGACCTCAGGGTCGAGAGGCGACGGCGAAGAGGGAACGGGTTTCGGGAGGCGCGCAAGCCGTGGGCTCGCGTAGCATGGTTGTCCAGCCATGGATCAGGCCGATTGCCTTTCACGGGTGTTCATCAGTCGTCGTCGTCCTTCCTGGTCAGCACCCGCCGTTGGAGGTCAGTCTGCCACGGCAGCGCGGTAGCATGCCGGTCTGTTCCCGACGGACCTGATCCATGTCGCTGGGAGGCTAAGACGTGGTTTCACGTGAAACACTCCGTCATGGGTGAGCAGAGTGTTTCGTGAAACCACGTCTCCTTCAATCGCCACGTTTGATCAGCCCGGACCAGTCGGGTACGCAGTGCTGCTGCCTCGATGATCGCGCGAAGCGGTTCCTCGGCGTTGGCTATCGGCTGACGACGTGCTGCACGACCGAAGATCGGTGATCTCAGGAGTCTGCACCTGTTCGGCACCGAGCGCCTCCTTGACAGTCTCGCCGAACTTCGCGGCCTTCGCGGTCTCGAGAATCAGGGTCGGGAAGCCGACTTCCATTGTCCGGAGTGCCACAGTGACGCCGTCAGCCGTGTGCAGGTCGATGAAAGTACCCGTCGCCGTGTGCACGCGGCGGATAGCCTCGAGGCCTGTCGCGATGGGATGACGATCCGGAGACGGGCCGAACTCGGCGCTGGGGCGTCAGTTGGTCGGACAAATCAGAGAACGCTGTGGTCTCAGGTCGAGCCACCGGTGCCTGAACTCCTTTGGACCGAGTAGTTGCCAGATGAATCGTTCAAGGTTCGATGCTTTGGAGATGTCCATGGACGGGCTGGAGGTTGCCAACGTCTCCGCGCTTCCCCTTGGACGATACACGCCAGTGGAGAAGAATTCGTCAGGACATTGTTCTCGATTGGTGGCCAGGACGAGACGTCGGATCGGCACGCCCATCGACACCTGGCGGTGGCGGCGTAGATGTTGCCGAGAGTGCCCGATGGGACGACCACATCCATTGCCAGGCACTTTTGGTCCAAACTGTCGAGTCCGTCCGAGATACGCAGCCAGGCCCAGACGTAGTGGACGATCTGTGCGGCGATGCGCGAAGTTAATAGAATTAACGGCGCCGATCAGTGGAGTCGATTTGAAGGCGGCGTCACTGTTGATGGCCTTGACGAGGCCTGGCGGTCATCGAGGCACCATTCACTGCGATAGCGTGATATTGGTGTCATTGAGCGAGTACATCTGGGCGCGCTACATCGTCATTCAGATCCTTCGGTTGAGAGCGACGAAGATGGCGACGCCGTCCTGCCCCAGGCGTGCTCGGCAGCGGACTGGTATCACCGCTGGTAGCACCAGAACATTGAGCACCTTCCATGCCCGCAGGATGTACGGGATGACATCCAGGAACTGCGTAGCGAGGTCTTTGAAGGCCATGGTCGGGCCCCTCGGACAGCCCTACGAGTGCAAGCCCCTCAGCTACGTTGTTGAGCGTCCGAACAGGAACGACGGGCGGCGGGAAGTGATCGGGTCAGAATACGCACCAGTCAGCGCGGCGAGGTCGTGCGATAGGGATGTCGGTGGCGTACGGGCTGATAATCTGGCGGCGAGCTCAGGGTGGCTCAAGAACGAAGCCTCTCGAGGCTGGTACAGGGTAACCTCAGGGATACTTTCCGGTACGATCAGGCCGCCGTCGGGCGCTAGAGACCGGACAAGAAGCACGTCGGTGAGAATTCGTGCCAGGAACCATGCCGCCGCGCGTGGAGATGAAACGCATGGAGCTACACTTTCATCGTCGGGCTACAGACGACACTGAGAGTCTATGCTGAGTCAACAGCATGAACATATGTCATATGTTGAGATTGTTTCTGTAGCTCTCCATCTCGCGCTCATCGTCCTGCTTCTCTGAGCGATTCTCGATGCCACGCTCTTGAGGGAAATGATCGACAGCGCCGCCCCGGCGAGTGGGCGGCGCCGTCAATCGCGACGCCGTCAGGCGGCCGTCGAGACCCTCACCAGTGCTACGCGATCGGTCCAGGATGTCGGTGTTTCAGCCGAGGCCTTACTCAATCTGCTTGGTGAAGAGAAGGATCCCTTGGGGCGCAGCGGAGCACTGGACGGCTCCATCGCGGCCGACGGCGAAGGTCGAGATCGAGCGACACCGAGGGAACGAGCGGTGTCGGGCTGGCTTATCGACGTCGATCTTGATGAGACTTCGCACGATCGCGAGCTCGAGGCGACCTCATCGACGACCGGTGCCATCTGCCGGCACGACCGCACCACTCGGCCCAGAAGTCGATGACGACGGGCAGTTCGAACTTCAAGCTCCGGCTCCGAGAAAGTGTCGTCGGTGACAGCGAGAGTGCTGTGGGACATGGAGATTCTCGCTTCGAAGAGCCGGTGATGGGTCAGGTGGTGAGGTTGGCGAGACGTGCTCGGCATCCAGCGCCGCACGGCAGCCTGATGATCCGGCGGTAATCGCCTGCTGGTGGTGAGGTCAGCGACGTCACCGCGAGGCGAAGACACCAGGAAGAGCGGTGCGTTGGGCGCCTGCACGGCGATGCAGCCGGCGTCGTCGAGCTCGAGGGACATCGGCGACCAGCTCGGAACGCGGGATCTGTCCGATGGCTACCGAACGACCGGCGGCAGATGTAACGTCGCTCCCCGTGACGGTGTTCTCCAGGTGACTGATTCCGAGCTTCCCTGCGTTGAGGCAACCGCCGTCGGGTTCCAGGCAGAAGTCGATCTTGGGATCGTCCTGGGCGCGCTTGGCCATGACAGCACTGGCACGCAGTTCGTCACGACGATGCACGACCGTTGCGGATGGGCGAGGCGGGACAGGAGAAACGCCTCCGCCAGCGGCGGAATCCGCCGACGACGACGATCGGCTTGTCGCGAAGAAGAAGTCCGTCGCGGGTCAGCGCAGTAGGGACACGCCGTGCTGAGGCGGGCCTCGTCCTCCAGACCCAGCTTGCGGTGCTCCGAACGGTCGACGCCGGTGGCGGCGCGCGCACGTCGACGGTTGGCGTCGTCAGTGGTGACGCAGCAGTCTCACCGGTGAGCTCGCAGTCGATGACGTGCTCGCCAGCGGATGTCAGCGGCTGAAGCGCTCGGCACCGCTCCTGCATCTGCAGCTCGCTGAGTTCCAGGGGCCCATGACGGCGCCTCGGTGACACCAGGTAATTCTCGACCTCCGGTCATGTTCGCTGACGCGCCTCCGGCGGTGGCGAGGCCGGCGACGAGCGGGGTTCAAGTTGGCACGCGCCGCATGAGATCGCGGAGGTGTAACCAGCCGGGCCGGAGCCGACGATGACGACGTCGTGGACCATAGCTCTCACTAGGTGGAACTGTGCGAGTTGCGTCTGGGTGCACCGCGCACGGGCACGAGACCGCCTCGATCGTGAGGCACCCATGGCGTGCAGGCGGTGCAACCGGTGATGGGACAGGATTGTTCGCAGGCTCTCCTGCGCCGAGAGTGATCTGCGGGGATGGTGACCTTCGGATCACCGTCGGACGCCGTGGGCCTGATCGGTCACCCACACGACGATCGAGTCGGTGTCCGTCGGTGTGAGATGAGGAAAGCTCGATCGTTGCGCGGTGAAGGCGCCCTCGGTCAGCAGCGTCTGCCGCTCGGATCGTCAGCGCGCTCGTGCGGATCTGAACGTTGCCTCCCGGCGTCCCCTGGAGGTCGATATAGCCGGGACCTTGGCGGACTGCTCCAGGCTCACAGCGATACCAGGTCCGCTCTTGAGTTCCGAGAAATTCTTCGAGAAGTACTGCCGCGACTTCCACGAGGTGCTCTGGATCGCCGTCGACCGTCTGACCCGCCCTGATCGGGTGGTCGCCTCCCCACCCGAAGGCGACGACCTGCGCGGTGATCTTGATAGGAGCCGTCTCGTCGGTGAGGCGTGCCGCGCCGCCTGCGTCGGCTCGTTGCTGCCGGCGCAGGCGCGATCGCCGAGGCACGGTCTCACCAGCCGGCGATCGTCCTCGGTGAAACGCAGGTTAGACAGGCCGAGGATGCTGTGCACCGCGAAGAAGACCCCCACTAGCATGACGATGAGGATGCCGCCGAGTTTCAAGGTGACGGTGGTGTAGAGACACTCGACTGCGCGTCCTCGTCATTCTCAGCGTTGTCGGCATCGCTGGCGGCGGCATCCTGCGTCGCTGGCGGCGGTGGCCGGCAGGATCGCGATCGAGGAGGTGGCGGAGGCTCCCGTGAGGACGGGCGTCACGTTCTCGACGACCGGTGGTACGCCGAGGTCCTCCCTCATTTGTGGGTGATGGCGACCAGCGCAGCAGCGATCTGCATACTGGCCGCCATCGACTCCGTGTCGGATCTGCCGGAGGGTGCGGGTTCGGCTACCGCGGCCCGGAGACGTCTGGGCAAGTCACTGCAGCCGCCCGGCGCAGGCGCGGACTCCCGCGGGGACTCCCCGTCGATTTCGGCGGCCGCGGCGTCAGCTGGTGCTCTGCGGCGGGAGGCACGTCCCACAGCGCGGTGCGTCTGCCACACCCGGAGGCGGACACCGGCGCGCACGCGACCATGTGCGCGCCACCAGCTCGTCGAGATCAATCATCCTGCCCATGGTCCCTGGCCAGGGTCGGAGGGCGGCACCGGTACCCGTCGGCTGTCGTCGGGCGGCCAGCAGCCCTGACGTTTTGCCGGGCGACGTCCTGTCCACCGTGGTAGGAGCTCGACCGGGCGCGGGCGTCGGTGCGATCCGCGGCGGAGGATCAGAGTCGTTCTTGGGTCCAGACCGAGGATCGCGCCTCGATGCCGATACCGGTGACCTGGACGATTGCCGTTGGGACGAAGCCGAACCGACTCGGGAGAGAGTTCAGATGATGCAGACCACGGCGGGAGCACGCGTCCAGCCTGTGCGACCTCGCCGACGATGGCGCGCACCTGGGCGGCCTCCAGCCCCTGGCTGACCAGAGCCGATGAGAGGACGGCCGTCGGCCCGCTCAGTGACGATGAACGCGGGATGGTCCGTCTCGACGTCGAACCCGCTGAATGCGTGAGTCCTCCGAGGACAGCGCGGCTGGCGCTCGGACCTCGGCGGTGAGGGTTGCGGCGGTGAGGCATGAGGACCGTGACGGTGCGGTCAGGATCGTGTCAGCCGACGCGACCGGACCACTCGAGCAGTGTTGCGGGAAGGGTGGCGGCCAAGGCATGGCAGCCGTGCGATCAGCGTCGCATCCATGATGATTCCTCCTCCCGCCGAGCAGCCCCAGGTGCCTGCGGCACGGTGTACCGGGCATGGTGCCCGTACGGAAGCGGCCTGGACGGCCAGATCCGCAGTCGTGGGGGCGGAGGCGGGAATCCGCAGGCAGCGGAGCAGGTGCGGACGCAGTGCGTTCACGGCCCGCAGCAGAAGTCAGTAGGACTGAGTGGGTAGGAAGGCGGAAGTTCAGTGCCCGCACGGTCGGCAGACGTCAGGCCAGAACATGAGCCGTGCAGAACCACCCGGCCGGCACGGCCAGTGAAGTCGCCGACGCAGCCACCATACGTGACAGCGGTGAAGAGCACGCCGAGCTCCTCGACGTGCAGCATACGATGCGGCGACGGGTAAGTGACCGTCATGGAAGGCGGCACCAGGACGATCAATGAGGGCATCCGTCGGGCGGGACCCGGTCGACGAGCCGTCGACGGGCCCAGAATCGCCCGTGCTCCCAGACCCCACGAGTATCGCGGGCGCGCCGCAGTACCAAACGGATGTGGGTCGCTATCACGCGATGCCCATCGAGACTGGGGAGATGGCGCCGGACGAGCGGGGATCACGGCCAGGAACCGCCCAGCTGGCTGAGCATGGAGCCCACCGCCGCCCAGGTCATCCAGTGGGGCGGGGGCGCATAGCGAATAGGCACCCGTGCACGACGACGGGACGATGCCCACGACGCGTCAGCCATCAACCCGCTTCATGTCAGCGTGAGGCCAGCCTGACGCGCTGGGTTGTGAACAGATGCGCTTGGAAGATGATGCCGATGGCCAGGAAGCCGAGATAGGGCCTCCGGCGGTGAGCCTCCGCAGAGACAGGGAGGCGAAGAGCTGGAGCGCCGGGCGCGGCCGGGGTGGCTGATACCCGCGGCGAACGGGACGGTGAGACACCGCGACACTGCGCAGCCCAGGGACAGATCGTCGCGATGCGTGCGGTCGCCGGCGGCGCTTTCTCACTCATGCGTGTGAACAGGGCGGTGATGATCGAGGTCGTCACCAGCGACTGCGGCAGCTGTAGATCAGCTGGGTGTTGTCGTACAGCATCTTGGACGGGACGACCTGGTCCGCGTACTGCGCGGTGCTGGGCCATCGTGACGGCCTGAGGCCCGGTTCGACGTCGCGATGTCGCCGAGGAGACGACCCCGTACGCCAGGGCCAGAACCACCTTCGACATGCCCCGGACATACGCATACGAGGCGCGGACGGGATCCAGGCACAGGGGATATAAGGATGAGGGCCTGGGCCGCGATGCCGCCGTCGTCGTGCCCGCGATGAGTGATGCGACTCGCGTTTCAGACCGCCGGATCCTGACCGGTGGTGCGTGACCGTGCGATGTGCAGGGTGAGGCGATGATCGGGCGATCGAGATGATGTTGTTGAGCACCGGTGACCACATGTGGGCGAAGCTCGAGCGAGCGTTGAGTACCTGCCCCCACAGGGCGCCCAAACCGTAGAAGAAGATCTAGGGCATGCACCAGTAGGCGAAGGCGAAGCAGTGGCTGCCCATTTTCCCAAGCCAGGGCGTACAAGGTGATGACCAGTGGCGCCCGCCACCGTGACAGCCGTCACTGTCACCATGGCGGTGATGGCGGCCGTCGGCAGACGGTTGACGAGCTCCTCGCCGTTTGCCGCTGCCGCAGCGCCTGCGATCTGCGGAACAAGGATGGCGTTGGGCACGCCGCCGATCACTGAGGCCGTGCAACTGGGTGGGCAGATTGTTGGCGTCGTTGAAGGCCTCGCGCGCGCGCCGGGCGTGGCTCCCACGGCGGCGATATGAGCGAGGCTGTTGCACCAGGCGCAGATGCGTGCTGGCCAGCGGTCTCCGGCTGCCATGATGGCGCGCTCGAGCGGGCGATCGGCCGAACTTGTTCGCGGCGCTGATATCTTCTCCTCGATGCTGGGGTGGGCGTCGCGGTGCACGTCGCCCGCGGCGCACAGTTCTGCGTTACGCCCGATGAGCAGGGCTGGCGTGAGTCCGGCGCCCACATGACTCAGGTGCTGGTCTCCCAGTCGGCGTGCACGCGCATATGAACGTTCTGCGGTGCGCCGACGGCGGTGCCGTCGGCCGCCAGCGGCATGATGGTCAGGTCGACGTCTCCGCGCACCGCTGACCGGTACGGTGGCGGTCGCCTGACCGTCCGCCGGAACGCTGATCGGTGTGACGTCTTCGACCGTCTGCGGTCGAGCGGGCTCGACCGCGAGACGGACCATGAACAGTGGCGTCTGGTCCAGGGACGGTGGTGCGCACTGGCAGGTTGGCGCATCGGCGGCGATCAGATTGATCGTCCGTGACGGCACCGCCGGCGACCTCGTGGTCGCGGCGGTGCCTAACGAGGCGGAGCGGCCGTGGTCGTGCGACCGGCCCGGTCCGAGCGCCACACGGCCGAGCGGTGCTCCACCACCTCGGTAGGCCGATCACCGTCTGGTCGGTGGTCGAGGTCACCGAATCGGTACTCCTTGCTCGTGCGCACGGCGGCAGATCGGAGGCCAGCACCTCGTCATCATAAATCCCGGTTGATCAGGCGTCCTCGCGCAGCGCCGCGTTCCGCCATCTGCTGGGCGCGGGCCTCGGCGGTCAACGCCTTCGACCACAGGGCGGTCAGGAGGAGTCCTGCAGCGCTTTCCAGGCACTTGGCAGAGCCCTATCGGCGTCGATGCTTGCAGCCGCGGTGCGGTCCAGAGGTACCACCGACGGGCGACTTATCGCGCGGGGGCCCTGACGCGTGAGGATCGCCCGTCTCGCCGCGCGGCAACGTGGCGTCTCCAGGTCGGAAAGGAGCGGTCGAGGATTCGCGGTCCTCAGCGTGCCGCCGAGGCGCGTCCGACAGGTCCTCATCGGGTGTCAAGACGGTACGGACCGATACTCGTCACCTCCGAAGAAGGCGTGTGCGTCAGATCCCGCCGTCACCGGCGGGTCGCCTGGGGAGGTGACGATGGTCGTCAAATCGTCTAGAGTCCGGCAGGGTGGACGGCGTCGTGGCGTCGGGTCACCGGCAGAGCGGGTCAGCCGATGTCAGGGCGCCCGCCTCACGATACCTCAGAAGTTCCCGTGCGGGTCGCGGCATCAGAGGAAACGAGATCGGTTTCGGCCAAGGTGGGCTGGAAGCGCTGACGTCGACATCCGCCCACGGCGAGCGACGACGTCGCACCGGCCGCTGAGGGCCGCGTGAGGAAGCGATGAGCGATGGTCTGCGGGACTGCGCTGGGCGCTCGGGCGGATCACCAGAAGGGAGGCGGCGGCCGTCGGATCGCGACGATAGTGACGATGGCGAGTGTGGTGCCTGAGGCCGATTGGGAACAGCTGGGCCGATGGAGCTGAGGCGGGCTTGTCCCTCCGTCGGCACCGCTTTCGGAGGCAGAGCTGGCGCTCGCTGAGGATGTCGTGGCGGTCCAGCGTTTCCTCGAGTCACTCTCCGAGGGCGTGGAGCAGGGCGGGTCACGGCGAGAACGGCACCGTCGCCGGCGAAATGCTGCGAGCAGAGAGAGACGGTCGAGCGCCGCCGTCGGCCAGCGCCGTCCCGGGAGAGCGGATCCGCACCGGTGGTCAGGAGGGACATATCTCGCCGAGGCGGTCACCGGAATGATGGTCGTCGTATGCCGACCAGCTGGCCTGAGCGCCCGCGTCCCACACCAGGATCGCGTGCGGTCCTGGGCGATGGCAATCCTCGCCTGGGACAGCGTCAGCTGAAAGTGCCAGGGCGACTGCAGTCCACTTCTCCGAGAGGGCGGGTCGTTCGCGGCGAGGTCGATGGAAAGGTCTGCGCCTCGCCGAGGAGCCACTCGGACGCCGAGGTCGCCCGGTGTGGACCTTGCTCATGGCCGTATCAGTGTCATCGGCCAGCCATGATTTCAGGCCGGTCACGGTGATCTCGGTGCCGTTCTGCGCCTGTACGGTCGCGGACATGCGCTCAGCGAATCCGGTCGGTGCCGTTGGCGATGGTTCCCGAGGCCGTCACGTCCTGCCCGGGACCGACGACCTCGAGGGACGACGAGTCGATCGAGTGTCGCGGCCGTCGATCATCTGGGCCGCGGCCGGCTCGGCCACGGTCCTGCGCGGTCGGAAAGGGCAGGAACGGCCCATGCACGCGCGGTGGTGCCGAGCTCGGTGATGCGAGCGAGCAGGGGCGACCGCTGCGACCACGGTGATGACTGGGCGCAGCGCGAGCGACGAGGACGAGCGGAACCTGGGCGGGTTCACCGTCACGAGAATCTCACGGGCGGCGGCCACGATGCGCTCGCACTCATTGGGGAGTGAGGCCAGACGGCGGAGACGTCGTCGAGTCCGCCATTCGACCTCCTCGGCCTCCTTGGTCGTCGTTTGTCCGTGGTGAGCATTGACCTCGGAAGGCGCTTCGGCAGGCAGTGGTGGTTGTGACGATCTTGTGAACGCGGTGATCGTCCCCCGCAGACCCGGTAGTCGATGGTGGCTGGGTGACGCCAGCCGACCGGAGATGCCCGTCTCCTCAGCGATCTCTCGCGGCCCGCCTCCTCAGCGGTCCGATCCCTCGAGGTGGCGCTTGGGCGAGGCACCACTCGGACTGGCCCGCCGCGATTGCGGCGTCGCGATGTCGCAGTGACGCGGCTTCGAGCAGCGATCGCTGTCCGCCTTGCACTGGTCTCGTCGATGACCAGTAGTGGAGCGCACTCGCGCGCCGCGGCGCGCGCGCCGGCGCGGGGCTCGCGAGTGCGGTGGGGCAAGGGGACACTCCTAGGGCGAGTTCGGCTGAGTGGGTCGGCCGTCGAAGGTTCCGCGTGGCAGGCTTGGACCGATGACTGAGCCCCGCCGCCTCCTCGCCCCTGCCTCCTCCTCCGGTTCGTCGCCGCGCCGGACAGGCTCCTGCCCCGATGTCGTGGGCGCGCGCTCCTCGACGATCCTCCGACGCCGGCGGTGGCTGCCAGCCGCCGTCATGCGCGCTGCGTGAGCTGCCGCCATCGCTAGCGACCCTGGGAATCTGTTCATTTCGCGCCGGGCACGGCTCTCCTCGTGGGCGGACCCAGCACGTGACGCGTTCTTGGGTTCATGCCCCACGATCTGGACTGCACGACCTCGGCCCGACCAGACCGAGGAGATCCTGAGCGCGTGGGGCGACTGCTGGGACGTCGGCGGGAACTTCCGGCACGATCGGGGCGCAGAGGCGGTGTCGTCGTCGGTCACGACTTACCGCACCGGGGTACGGGTCGACTCGCGCAAGCCGGCACTCATGGCTTACGAGGACCTCTGTCCGGTGATCTCGCCGCCGCAGCTTCACCGTCAACGCGATGGCTGCGGCTGCCCGACCTCGTGCTCGTCGGCGGGGACTGGCGATCTGCGCCGGTGCTGCGCCCGTGAGCGCCGTGCGGTCAACTTCGACGACGACCCGCTACACGCCATGATGCGGGCCGCGCGCTTCTCCGCTCGGCTGGGTTTCGACGCGTCGAGATGGACGTTATAGATACGCCGAGCTCGGATGGCTTCCGCGCCTGCGAGGATCGTTCGGTCGAGCGCGTGCGCGCTCGAGCTGGAGCGCCTGCTGGTCTCGCCGTGGCCGCGGCGCGCGGCTCGAGCTCTGGTGCACGCAGACAGCCGACGTATTTCTGCCCGAGCTGGCTGCCCTGCAGGAGACGGTCGATGAGCACCATCGCCATAAGGACGTCTATGAGCACACCTGACCGTCCTCGATGGTATGGGCCTGGGAGACCCAGAGCCACAAACGGCGGTGCCGCCCGACCTCGTGCTGCGTCTGGCCGCGATCCTTGCACGACGTTGTGCAAGGCAGGTCACGCGGCGATTCACTGCAACAGCACCGTGACCTTCCACGGTCACGACCGTATGGAGGCGCGCATGACGAAGAAGCTGACTGCGCGCGCTGCGCTTCGGCAGACAGACCGTCAAAGACGTCTCTCGACTGGTCGAGGCTGCATCTGCGCTTCCACGGGTACGCCGATGCGGGTTGGTCGGACTCAGCGGTGCGGCGCTGCGTGACCGGCGCGCAGGCTGCTTGAGCGGCTCCATCGGCTCACCCGCGCAGATGTGACCACGCGCGCAGCGAGCGCAAAGCCCGCATGCTCGGCGCCGCCCTACGGCGATCGCAAGCGCGGATCGCGGCGCTGCGTCGAGTGCCAGCGAACTGGCGGCCATCCGCCCGATCTGGACGGCCGGCAAATCATGGGTGAGCTCGGCATCGGGCCGGAGCCGGTGGTGGGCGAGGCCTGCGCTTCCTCATGGATCTGCGCATGGAGAAGGGGCCGATGGGCGCTGGCGCGTCGGGCGCTGCGCTCGTGGTGGGCGGCGCGCGAGCGGCGGGGTGAGGTGCGAGCGACGACCCGTGCGCCCGGAAGGCCGAGATGCGAGCGGCTTGCGGCTGCGCGCTTTCGACCTTGAGGTCGGTATCCTGCTTCTTTCGCGATGCGGACGGGCCGAAGCGCGTCACGTGCGGACGAGGGCGTTGACGCACGTCGTTTTTCACATACACTTCACCCGTTGATCGCGTCGACGCTGCTTAGACCCTGACCCTAGTACTGCCAGGAAGACAATGGTCGATCGCTGTCCCAGGGCGATGTTTCAGTTCGATGAGAAGGCCCACCGAAAACCGCGTCGCGGCCGAGCTTACGCGGACGATGCGGCTGCCGCGAGTTCTGACCTCCTCTCCCTCGGAACACTCGAGAGCAGGTGCACTCGCGAGTGGCTTCTATTGCGACAACGGCCCTGGATGCCGAACTCGAGATGAGGACTACGCCGTGCATCACGATGAGCAACTTGCGTCTGCGCATCAGTCTGCCCGATCTGGAGGGCTCGGCTCTCCGTTCGGAGATGGTTTGACCGTCGTCTGCTGTTGCTGCTGCCCCTGCTGACACGATTGTGCCGTTTCAGCCCGCAATTTCTCGATAGGACAGCCCTGTGACCGATCTGGAACTGGAAGGACCGGCGTTACGAGCGCGTAAGCGACACTGAAGCTGATCAGACGGATCGTCCTGATCGGAGGCGGAATCATCGTGTTCATCGCCTTCAGCTGGACGTGGTTGGTGAGCCAATTTTACGACGAACGTATCCGTGGTTGCACAACTGGGATATTAAGAGTCCCGAATGGTACGCGGACGCACCGAGGATGTCGGGACGATCTCGCGGGTGTCGGCAGTGCTGTCATCACTGTGGAGGGCACTCAATGGACGCTGGTGGGCGTGACGCAGGCAAGCACGTTCCATACTTCAGGACGGCTGAGTTTCACCTCCGGTGGTGAACGCATCCTTCTCGAAACCTGCGCGGTCAGGGCGGCGCCAGCACCGAGGCGGCAGCGCCCTTCCGCCGTCCTTCTCTCATTCCGGAGGACAAAAGGTCGCAGCATCGTAAGTCCTTCGTCAGGGTCTGGACGAGCTCCCTGCGGCCTTCGAGGAGGACGCCTCCCTCTTCCAAGAGCTCGAGACCCGGCTCGCTGTGACGGAGTGCGTCGATCTGTCCGAGACGGCCCTGTCGTTGTCGACGACGTCGATGTCGTTGCTCCTCGGCGTTCCCGCGTCGTGACCGCCGTGTGCGAGGCGTGGATCCGCGACGGCGGTCGTCATATCACCAGCACCGTGCTCCATCGGCGATGTGACCCGCCGCTCTGACCGATGCGCAGTCGGATTGATGGCGGGTCTCCTCTCCCGCGGATGGTCGGCCCCCGACGCGGCGTGGGCTCTCGTGTGGCTCTCCCGCGCCTCCGTGCGAACATTGGCGCGAGCCCTGTGCAATACTTTCCAGACGTTCTCCTTCGAGCCCGGCCTGCCGCAATTCCTGGATGCGGGCGGGGACGTGAACGCCGCTGTGAATGAGATTCTGACCTGAATCGCCGACGTCGGCTCTCGGTCGCTGCTTGCCGTCGGTGAGCGGGAGATCGGCAGTCGCATCGTCCCCGACGAAATCGTACCAGTCTCGCGGCGGCTCAGCGGATCGCTCGGTCTTCCCGCAGGGCCGTGTTCCGACCGAGAACGACGGCCGGCCTCTCTGCCTTCGGCTGGGGTCGCTTTAGCTGCTTGGTGAGACCGTTGCGCGCAGTCTTCTGGCCCGGTCGTCGTGGCCTTCATGCGCGATCGTCGTCTCGCATTCAGGTCAGCGGGTCGGCGGTGCGCCACCCCTCGTTCTGCTTCTCGTCGAGGGATCGGCTGGGCGAGAATCACCCTGCTTTCTCAGTACGGGTTGACCACCACCGTTTATCGCATCGGGAAACGCGATCGATCATTTTCTCGGACAACCTGCCGGCAGGGCGACCGCGACCATTTTCGATGTCACCAGCGCGATCACGACCAGCGGTATCAATCTGTCGGGTGGCGCCGTACGGACCCGTATCGGTGCGCGCGCAAAGGCTCTCGTGTGCTCCGACGATCTTACTGAGCCGGCGATGGACGTACCCATTGCCGATCGCCGGTTTCAGCCCATGGCCGAGTGTCCCCGATGCGGTCGATATGCGGGAAACTCAGGATCAACCGTAACGCTCATGTGGCCGATCTCGCTCGGGAGCACCTGCGGACGGATGTCGTCAACGGGTTCTCGCCCGCGTTCGGGGCTCCATCGACTACCGTCGCGTGTGCGAGACTCCCTGTCTCAGCGGCGTTCGCGTCTCAAGCCTGCCAGCCAACCGTTGAGATCTCCTGCCCAGCCCGAGAACTCGGTGGGACTCGTCGTCGGCGTGCAGCCCTCGACAATACGAGCTGGTGCAGGGAGGGCCGCATTGCTGGATGATCAGGTGCTCGCCGATGGCCTCGATATGCTGGCCGGAACGTCGTTGGACTGACGCAGTAGTTCGGATCGGCCAGGGGGCGTCGGTCGCCGTCCGGATGGGGGATCCGGGGCGGCTCACCTCCGGGATTTACGCTGGTTCCCCACGGTGTCGTGGTGGAGGAGCCGGGGCGACTGATGATCGAACAGCTCAGCCGCATCGTCCGGGTGCACGACAGGACCTATACGTCAGCAAGGGCTCCGCGCTCAGACCGTTGGGAGATCGTCGTCACGACTCGACGCCCCCTGCGACATCGAACGCTTCGGAATACTCTCGCCGCCGGGGCCGAGGCTGGTGGCGCGGAGGGACTGCGAGCTGACCGCCCGCGAGACACCTGTGGGGCCGTATGCAACAACACCGGCTCAGGAGCCTCAATGGTGGGTGGCACTGGACGTCACGACCTGGCCGTGCATTACACGCAAGTTCGAGGCGCTTAAAAAGCGTCGATCTCAGTGTCGCCTATGGACGGATCGTCGGTATTCCTCCGGGCCCGGGAACGGTGCGGGTAAATCGACGCTGGTCGACGCGACGTGGGTGCGCACCGCAAGTCGCGAGGAACGATTCGGACGCTGGGCTGCGACCCCGTGAAGGAGGCGGCGGCGCTGCGCCCTCGTCTGGGCGTGTGGTGCTGCAGGCGCGGGATTCCCGCGGGCCTCAGGGTCCAGGACATCGTGCGTTCATGAGGCGCTAGCGCCGACCGTGACGGTCGACGGGGTGAATAACCTCGACTGCGGGATATGGAATCACTCGGCTGATGAATCGACCGCTGTCCTCGCTGTCCGGCGGTGAGCTGCGCCGTGTGGACATCACCCTGGCGCTGGTCGAGGTCTGGGCTCTTGATCCTCGACGGGCCGACCACGGGATTGGACCCGACGTCACGATCAGCGCGTGTGGGACGTGATCGTGCGTCAGCAGGACCGCGGCGCGAGCTGTCCTCCTGACCAGTCACTATCTGGAAGAGATCGAGGCGCTGTGCGATCGGGTCTTCGTTCTTCGCGGAGGGTGATCAGCACCTCGGGAACTCCCGGAGAGTTGGCTCGATCGATCCGTCGCCTCGTCGCTGCTCCTTCCGGCCGGCTTCCGGACGGAATGTCTCTGCTCGGACTTTCCTTCGGGGAGGGCCTCGAGTCGCAGAGCGACGGCTACTGGGCCCTGGAGCACCCCGACGCCGGCGGCGGACGTGCGTGAGCTCATGGAGCGTGCGCAACGGACCGGATTCGAGATCGAGGACCTCACACGTGGCGCCGGCGACCCTCCAGGCCGTGTACAGCGCACTCTCGTGGGTACGGACGCGACTCCCCAGGCCGCCCCGCGCGGCACCATACGGAACACTCTCGGCAGACGAGGAGGCTCTCGATGCGACAACGACGCAGCATCGCCGATCCGGCTCCAGCGCATTCGTCGCCGCGATCATTCGCAGTCACCATATCAGCCAATTCAGACTTCAATGCCTGAGTTCTTCAGGAACTCCCGTTCGCTGTTCTTCACAGTGGCTTTCCCCATCGCGCTGGCTCTACTCTTTGGTATTGCCAATGAGCACGAGTCCATGCCGTTCCAGGGGACGAGCACGACGGTCGAGTACGCCAGTTGGACCGCCCTGGGGCTCAGTGCCTACGTCCTGCTCATGGGCGGTTTCGTCAAAGGTCGCCGGCGATATCGCCTCGCAGCGCGAGTCCGGACTGCTCAAGCGCATCCGTCTGCGCGGCTCCTCGGATGCTGCTGTGCTGGCGGGCTACGTACTCGCGGGTCTGCTGGTCTCGATCGTGTGTCTCGTCCTCCTCCTGGCGGCCTCAGTGCTCTTCCTGAAACTTCCCGCACCCGTGCATCCGGCGGCGTGATCCTGGTCGGATTGGGAGATGTGCGATTCTATGCACCACCATCGGGCTCGCCTACTCCGCGTTCATCCCTCCAGCGAGGCGTCCCAGATGCTTCTCCTCGTACCCGCTGATCCTCATGTTTCCTATCCGGCGTCTTCCAGAGCCCCGACTGGCTGGTACCCGATACGCTGCTGGGACATCGCAGCTTCTTCCCGAGTGCAGTACCGGCCGACGCCGCCCGTTCGCAGTGGCTGAGGGTCGATCTCATTCATTCCACCATCAATGGGGACTCGGTGACCGTCGGCAGCGCTCAGAGGGCTATCGATCCTCGTCGGACACGGCTTGTGGGTCTGCCTCGCCTGGTTCGTCAGTCTCGCTTGTTGCAGCGGCTCGTTTTCTTCCGCTGGGACGCCCGTGGAGCCGTTGATGCCGCTGACGAACGCCGTAGCGAGCACCGAGTTCTCGAGCGACGACTTCGCGGTGATGCGAGATCCGCGTTACAGATACGTCGAACGGAACTCGGGCGCAGTATCGCCGTCCTGGCCGATCGCGATCTTCGTGAGATCAAGGGGAACGCCCTCGATTCTGCCTGTCTCACCGGCGAAATGCACGACCTGATCGGTGGTGACACAATGCCCTGGCCGCCGCCTGCGGTGCGGTGGAGCTCCTCAGGCGCCTCGGTATTTCTCGTCGACGAATACCCGGTCGCCCGGTTGGGCGACCGCTTCCCGAGACGCATCGTCGTTCCCCGACGAACTCGTCATCGACCTGCTCGGATCGCAGGACCTTGTCGCAGCGCTCTCCGCGCGCTCGTCGGTTCCAACCGGGAATCCAATGTCGACATCGTCCTGGTCGACGACTACGGGCACGGGCCTGCCGGCGCGCCCTCGTATGAGGCGGGGCACGCGGCGATGCCATCGCATTCGGTGCACTCGTCGACAGCCGACTCTTCGTCGGACCGTTCGCGCCCGCGAGTCAGGCGTCGCTCGACGACCTGATCTTCGTTGCGTTTCAACGACAGGGCGGCGCAGATCGGCGGAAGCGTCTGCACTCTCCCTGCCGCTGGATCGCATCCGAGACCGCCACCTTCGCTCTCACCATGCGCGAGCACGCTGGACGAGTGGTTTCACGAGAGGACACTGCCAGCCGAAGACAGCTGTGTGGGTTGGTCGAGATCGGATCGGTCGCGAGGGTCCACCCTATCTCGTCGTCAGCCGCCTCAGGAGTGCTCGCGCCCGCGACAGAGCGTTCCATCGACCTGCGCACGGAGAGGAACCGATGCCCGTCGGACGCTCCGTGTCACCGCAGACTTCTCGAGCGCAATTGCCTCCTGTCCGACGTCACCGGTGTGGTCCGCGAACTGGAGCGCCTCGATGATCCGAACGATCCGGACGGTCCGGCTCACGTCTAGCGGAGGGCTAACTGGGCGCTGCGCACAGATGGTCCGGCCGTCACTGCGAAGGAGCCTGCGAGGCCGGTCGAGGCAGGGCAGAACTGATGCGCAGGGCCCGGGCGGTGGACTGGCGGAAGCCGTCGGGCAGCGCGCCGTCGCGGTGGGCCCGGCGAGGCGCCGAGCGCGCGCGCTGCCGATCTGCCTTTCGCTGTGCGGAGCGCGTCAGCTGTTTCTCCGATCGACAGTTCGCGGGTCAGGAGGAGCGGAACAGGGCCAACGACCTCTGCCCACTGTCCCCGAGCGCTTCGAGGAGAATGCACTGGTCGACTTCCGCCGTATGGGCCCGGTGGACGGATCCGGCCTGGATGCTGACCGCTGTGCTATGCATGTTCACGACGCCGCGGCCTCCCGGGCTCCGTGGATGGCGTAGGCCGGCGATTCGCCAGGGGCGACTCGAGACGGGTACGCGGCCGGGGCCACCAGGGCGGCGCCTTCCAGGCCTCGCCGAGCTAGATCGAGCGGGACGCCGTCGCGCTGGTGAGGTACAACCGCGTTCGCAGGCCCGCCGTCGACCTCGAATCCCTGGACGACGACTACCTCCGTTCCACTCAGCGATGGCTCATGCTCTGGAGCGGGACCTGTGGCTTCTGGATCTGACGACGGATATCGGGGTCCCCGTGGTGGAGACGGTCAGCCCGCCAGGACAGGGGGAGCCTGCGACCAGATCCTCCTCAGTTCGGGCGCATGCCGACGTCCGCCGGGCCGCGGTCGGGGCCGTCGCCGAGTGCTGCAGTTCCGCGCGTCGATACCGCCGGTCTGCGCATCGGCCGCGCCGGCCGGCCGTCCGGAGGCGAGGGCCATCGAGTGCGCTCACCCGTGCGGAGACTCGCGCGGAACCCGCACTTGGTGCCCGGCTCCTCCGCTGCGCGCACCCCGCGTGCGTGGTTTGCATCGCCACTGTCAGTGACCTGATAGAGCGGGTCCGCGCACCACCCGTCTGCCTCCTCGACGCGACGCGGGGCGACGTCGGGTACCGTCGTCCGCGCGATCGCCGGACTGCGTCCCTGGTGGTCAGGCTCGCCGATGGCCGCCTCTGCGGTGCCGGTCGCACTCGGCTGGCGGGGAGACGAGGATGGAGGAGCGGAGGCGAATCGAGTTCATCGTTCTTCTGACGGATGTCGCCCGCAGGGTGGAAATCCCGATGGGGAGGGAATGGCTGGACCTCAGAACTCTGGGTGAAGCCCTCCCGCCAGAGTACTCCATGCGCTACGGTCGGTTGGCGCGCCTGGCCGGGACAGGGGCGGGTCCGCTCCCGCATATCGGTTGGAGACGATGTCATTGCACGGTCACGGGTCACGCCCTGCTCGACAGCGCGCCGGACATCGACGCCTCCGGACTGGAAGCCAGCGGACGTCTACATGCGCCCGCCATGGCGCATTCATCGTGGCATGCCTGTCGACGCGCGCCGTCGTTCGCATATGAAGTTCTCCCGGGGCGTCGTGCCTCGCGGCGGACTCCCGCTCCCGAGGTGTGCTGTCCCGCCTTCACAGCGCTGGACTGCTGGCACATGCGGGCGCGTCCACCGCCTCAGCGGCCCGCGGACGACTGGTGGGTCCTTCGGCGGGGACTACCGCTGATCCCAGTTCTCGGGCCGGCTACCCCCACGTGGGCGCGTACGGAGGAACCTACCGCCGGTCTAAAACGCAGGGCATAGCCGACCGTTCGCAGGCAAATCTCGTCGTGCGCGCGGACTCGGGAGGAGACGGTGAACGTCGAGTACCCCGACGCGGGTTGAACCTGTCAGCGGCACTCGGCGAACACGGGCGAGACAGGGAGCATGCAGGTGACCCGCTGAACTGTCCGACGTCGTACGGGTTCTGGCCCGCTCGGCCATCGGAGCGAGAATCGGCACGGGACCCCAGGGCGAACACCTGTTCCGCTTCCGTACCCCTGCGGCGGGTCGCTCAGATCGAGCTGGACTTCGTCATCATCGCCAATCGCGGCTCGCGCCATGGCGGACGCTGTCCAGCCGCGCCTTCGATATCCCCACTCCGCTCGACCCTCAGCAGGCTGACCACGGATCGGTCGGCGTGCGGGAGACGGTGCGCACATACTCGCAAATCGCCGGGTGGCGCGATGAGCTGCAGTACGTGGTCAGTGGTTCTCGCCGACGCCGCGGTGCTGGCGGTACGGGTCGGTCGGTCCAGCGCTGATCCTCAAACGCACGTCGGTGCCTGGATGCAGACCATGTACTTGTGCGCGGAGGACTCCGATCTCGGCGTGTGCGCCTTGGGAGGAGGCCCCGGAGACGTTCTGCCGCGCCTGTGCGGTGCCGACATCGACGACCCGACGCGCGCGGTGGCGGTCGGCGAGATGATCGTGGCCAGCCGCCGCGGAGCGAAACGGGCATGACCGCCGCGCGAGTGCATCGTGACATGAGACAGGATCCGCTCCTTTCCGCTGCGCAGCGCGCAGCAAGGGCGGTTGAGGACGGTGCCGCGGCCGTGAGAGGATCGGGGTACAGGGAGGCGAAGGCGGACAGGAACATGGCGTGCTTGAGGCGCCGGAGTCCACCGAGGATGAGGTGCGCATCGTGAGTGGGTTCGGATGAGGGGCTCTTCCTGCCCAGGTGGTGCGAGCGAGCCGACGACGTCGGGATCTGCGGCTGCAGGGGCGGCCCCGGAGCCGGGTAGCCGTCATCACACTCGCTTCAGTGCCTTCTTGCCTCGTTCCCTGGAGGCGTCAGCGGGAGGCGAGGTGCGGAGCGAGACGCAGAGTGGCCCGTGGCGCTTGCCCGTGGATGAGATCCCGTCGATCCCGGTATCGTCGTCGCCATGCGCGTGTACCACTTCTCCGCCGGACCGCTCAGCTCCCCCTGCCCGTCCTGGAGCAGGCTGCCTCCGAGCTCACGGACTGGCGAGGATCCGGGATGAGTGTGCTCGGTCTCCCACCGCGGGAAGGACTTCGTCAGGTGCCGCCGACGCTGAGGGCCGTCCCCTGCGCTCGGTTGCTGAGCGATTCCCGACGCTACAGATCCTCTTCCTGGCCGGTGGCGCCGCCAGCGGAGTTCTCTCGTCCCACAGCCTCGCCGCCCGCGGTAGAGGGTCGCCTTCCTCAATACCGGCCAGTGGTCGGCCCAGCCTCAAGGAGGCTCGGCGTCGGGGCGTCGCCGTCAGACGTGATCGCCGACGAAGCGGCCTCCTCCACCACCACTCTCGGTCGGGCTCCTTCTGTCGTCCGCCGACGCCGTCTACCTCCACTACACAACGAGACCATTCGGCGGCGTCAGTACCCCGGCATTCCCGACGCCGGCGACGTCCCGCTCGTCGCTCGACGCATCCTCCGCACTTCTCGCGCCCCATCGACATCTCCAGGTTCGGCGTCGTCTGCAGCGGCGCTCAGAGAACCTGGGCCCGGCAGAGCTGGCCGTCGTCCTCGTGCGTGAGGACCTCCTCGACCAGGCCCGCCCGGACGTCCCCGCCATCTGGGACTGGAAGGTCATGGCGAACAAGGACTCCATACTCAACAGCACCTTCTCCGTGCCTTGCTCGACCTGAGTCGCCCACTGGATCGAGTCCACCGGCAGCCTGGCCGCCATGGGCGAGCACAACCGGGCGAGCCGCGTCTGTATCGGGCCATCGTGCCTCCGAGACTACACCAATCCGGTCGAGGGGCGCTCCCGTTCCCGGATGAACATTTCCACTTCACCCTCGGCCGACTCGTCACTCGATGCCGACTTCCTCGCCGCGCGCCGAGGTCCGCGGGCCTGACCAACCTCCAGGGCACCGCAGCGTCGGCGGCATGCGCGCCTCCATCTACAACGCCATGCCCATCGAGGGCGTCAGGCCCTGATCGACTACATGGTCGAGTTCAGGCGCACCGCGCGGGGATGCCCGACGTCCGGCGCCGGCCAGTGCGCGCCGGCACTCCGCTTGACCGCCGATGCCGTTACGCCGTCGCCCGTCGACAGCCGCCGACCGAGTCCATCGCCCCTGAGGCAGCAGGCCAACCACCGCGCACCTCAGCGAAGGACCCTCATGACGACCCGTAGCGGTTCCGCGTCAGACCTTCAAGCGCCATCTCAGGCGCCGGCCTGATCTTCCCCGACGATCTCTCGACGTCGGCGCCTCGCTGAGCCGACCCCGACGCCCTCACTCGTGCGCTCGGCCAGCTCGACGACCCCGATCCCCGACTCCGTCTGGCCGTCGCCCGCGCCAGCTCGGCACCAACTATCTTTATCGGTGGCTGACGCGACCGGGCGCGGCGTGCCCGTGTTCGATACACGCCCGGCGCTAACGCAACAACGCCGTCAAGAAGCTTTGTGCTGGCGGGCCTGTTCATCGCCTCGCGCAACCTCATCCCCGCACGCGTTTTCCGCCCATACCCTCGAGGCGACGACGCCGCCATCGCAGGGAGCCGTCGAGGCCGGTAGAAGCAGTTCATCGGTTTCCGAGCTGCCCGGCCGCACCCTGGGCGTCTCGTGACCTGCCATCGGCGTCAGGTCGCCAACGCCGCCCTCGGCCTGGGGGCTGAGCGTCGTCGGTTTCGACCCGGGCATCGGCGTCGAGCACGCCTGGCATCTGAGCGCCGAGGTCGAGCGCGCCGAGTCCATCGAGGATGTGCTTCAGGCGGGCTGACATCCTCACCGTTCACGTCCCCTCATCGAGGCGACTCGCGGCCTGGTATCCACCAGCGCATCGCTCGGAGGACTCAGCCGTCATCCTCAATTTCGCGCGCGCGAGATCGTCGACGGGCGCCGTCATCTCCGCCCTCGACGCCGATGCCTGCGCGGCTTCGTCGCGACTTCCCTCACGAACGTTACTGGCACCCCAGTGCATCTCCTGCCGCACTTGGGCGCCTCCACCCAGGAGGCCGAAGAGCAGTGCGCGATCACTGGCCCGTCGACGAGCTGCGCAGCCGCTCGAGGACGGACGGGTCCACAACTCCGTCAACTTCACAGGGGCTGTCGCCATGCCCCGGGAGGAGGCACGCACCGCGTGCTCATCATCATCCGCGCAACATGCCCAACATGGTCAGCCCGGGTCTCCACGATCGTCTGGCAGCACGGTGGGAACATCGCCAACCTGCTCAACCGCTCTGCGGCGACTCGACCGTCACCTGGTCGACGTCGAGGGTGAGGTCGAGCTCCGACCCTGGAGGGCGCGCGGTATCGACGGCGTTCTGTCGGCGCGTCTCATATCCGCCGCCTGAGGCGGACTCGCCGGTCGAGGCCAGCCCGCCCGCTCGAGTCCGGGGCTGACACCGCATCGCCGGGAGGCTGGAAGGATGCCGGTATGATTCATGCCTCGAGTTCGCAGGGTGGCTCTGGCCATCGCCTGCGATGGTCGGTCGTGAGCGACCGGCGCAGGGCAATCGTGTCCGCCGGCCGCTGACCGTCCTGCACGACATGCCCGATGCGCTGGTCTACCGCACCGGCCAGAACTCCTGGTCCCCCGCGGGATGGCGCCGCCTCGGCGAGAGCCCCATGAGGATCTCCGATCCGGCGCGCCGGCGCACCGCCGACGACGATATCTGGGACGACCCTGTCGCCATCAAGCGCCTGGCTGGCCGATTCCTCGCCGAGGACGACAGGGCGGCGAGGAGACGGACGGGCACTTCTGGTCAGCTGCCTCGAGGGAGACACCGCGCGTACGCGCGCCAGACCTGCCCTCGGGCCCCTGACCGAGACGGGAAGCCGGGCCGAGTGGATGATCCGGGTCGGGACCGTCACCGAGGTCCTGGTCGCCTACGCCCGCGCCGCGGGCCGGCACCTGGGACGCCGCCCGATCAGGCCGCGCAGCGTGTGGTGCTCCTGGTACTCCTACTACGAGGACGTCTCGCAGGCGGCCCTGGAGGACGAGCTGGACGCCATCGCCTCCCTGGGGGTCGACACCCTGCAGATCGACGACGGCTGGGAGGCCGCCGTCGGGGACTGGGCGCCCGGCGAGCGCTTCCCCGACGGCATGGCCCCATGTCGCCACCCGCATCCGCCGGGCGGGCATGGAGCCGGGTTGGCTGGCTGGCGCCGCTTCATCGCCCTGTCGGGTTCTCGCCTTGCGGCCACCCGGCCCGAGCTCTTCGTGACCGGTCCCGACGGCGCCCCGGCCGTGGCCGGCTCCAACTGGGGCACCACCTACCATGCCCTGGACCTGACCCGGCCCGGGGCGTGCGACGTCGTGCATGAGACGGTCGCGCGGGCCGATTCACGAGTGGGGCTTCGGCTACCTCAGGTTGGACTTCCATCAACGCCGCGGCGGTTCCGGTCGCCGCCACGGGGAGATCGACCGGGGCACGCCTACCGGCGCGGTATCAGGGTCGTCCGCGGGCCGCGGGCGAGGCCTTCCCTCGCTCGGCGCCCCTGTGATGCCCTCGATCGGGCTCCTCGACGCTCGTCCGGATCGGCGACGCCGCCCCATGTAGAGGACAACTACGCCGCACGACGGCCGTCCGTACCACGGCCCCTCAACGCCCCTGCGCACCGCGTCAACCGATTGTGGCTGGGCGAGGTCATCGGCATCGACCCCGACTGTCGTCTTCTTCCGGCACCGGCGCGCCTGCTCAGCGACGAGCGATGCGCTGGCTCGGGAACTCGCCGCGGCATGCGCTTCCGCTGCTTCAGACCGCCCCGCGCTGCCTGGATGCGCGGGAGAAGAGGACGCATGTGCGCCTTCATCGCCCGGTCACGAGGACGTCGACCTGACGGTCGCTACCGGTTCCGCTCGATGCGGGCGCAAGGTCGACCTGACCGACGCGGTGCTCGGCAGCGGCTCCGCCACCCCGCGTGAGCGGGTCGGGGCGGCTCGGCCGACCGCCCGCGTCATCAGGGCCCCGACCGGGGGCGCGGTCGTGCTCGAGGGCGAGGCGCCCGACCTCACGGCGGCGCACCAGGCGGCCGCGGACGCCGTCGCTGTGTCACACCGCTTGGCGCGAGCATGCCTTCGAACAGGTGCGTCGGTCTTGCACCCATGCGCCTGACCATGACCTCGGGATCTCTGCACTGTCGGCCTTCCGCGCCTGCTCGGCGTCCGCCTCGTCTCCCAGACCAGGCGACGGCATGGTCCAGAGCGGGGCTGGCGACGCTCTTCTTCTTCCGGCCGCAGAACGCGACCGACGCGGCCGGGGTCGCTACTCGCTGGTCGTCATGCTGCTTCCCTTCTCCGTCGTCGGTCCTTCACCCGGCCTTTCATCGACCGCTGGCGGCGGCGCCAGACCCTCCTGGTCAGCGGCCTCGCTGCAGGCCGGCCTCATCGAGCCACGCTGTGCCTGAGTACCGTGGAATCGGACCGCCCGTCTACGCCCTCGTTCATCGCCCTGGGCGTCAGCCGTCTCCTGCTGTCGTCCTGTCGGCCGGGCTGCCGCAGATCATCGACCACGAGCGCCTGCTGGTGGCCAATTCCATCGTGCCGACTCTGGGCGCGGCCGCGCAATGATTGCCGTGCTCCGGCATTCTCATGCATGACACTGCCAGGGGAGGCCAGGACACGGCGAGCCTCGTCGCCGCGTCGCGCTGTACGCTCGCGGCCGGGGTCGTCACGCGCCTGGGCCGGGACGAGCTGGGGCCAGGCGAGGTTGACCGCGGCACAGGCCTGGCGCGCGCTGCGACGCCGACGACCTTGCCGCCGCCGTCCGCTATCTCATCGCGCGGCACGCGCAGCCTGGCCCCTGATCACATGGCCCTGCACCGCTTCGTCTACGGCATGGAGCTCATCACGCTCATTCTGGCGGCGAGGAATCTGCTCGCGGCACCCGAGAACGCCGACGTCGGTCTGGCCTCTTCGGCACCCTCATGGGGGCGATGGTGGCCAGCCACGGGCTGGCGGTCGTGCTCACCCGCGGCTCAGCTGAGCGGGTGACGCTTCGACCTGGGTCGTCATGTGCCTGATCAGCGCGGGAACCGTGGGTCAGATCGTCCCTGGTGGTGACGCACTTGGTCACCGCGATGACGGCGGGACTCTTTACGTGTTCGGCGTGGGTAGCGAGGCATAGATCGCCGTTGACACGATTGTGCAGGCCGACACCGCCGACGCCTTCCGCGGCGCGCCTTCTCCATCTACGACGTCCTGTTCAACTCGGCGAGATGCTGGCCGCGGGCGTATCCGTGTTCGTGCTCCCCGACGTCGGCTGGTCGCGGACCGGTTCAGGCGGTGCTGGTGGTGGTCGCATGGATGGTGGCGGCCGGCTACCGGTGGCCGTGCGCCGGCTCGGCGAGGGGCCGCGCGACGTTCCTGACGGGTGTGACGATAGGCGGGACTGTGCGGCAGGGCGGGCACGACGCGGCCCGCGGCACCGGTTGTCTCTCCCGGCCGCGGGCCTTCGTCGTCGAGGACTCGCCGCCGGTTCCCCAGTCGGTGCTCCTCCTTCGCCCGGAGCGACCGAACCGGGCTCCCTAAGACGGTCCGTCTGGACACCAGCCGATCGTCGGGTTCCCCAACCCTCGCGGCCCGGCTCCGTCCGGCGGCAGGAATCATGTAACCCGGTTCGGCTGGGGCTCGCCCTGTACGACCTGGCAGAAGTTCCTGTGAACGTCGGACCGGTCGGTCGGGGCGGGGCGCACCCGCGTGGGCGGCGCGGGCTCGTGCCGGCGGCGCCGCGATCGTTGACCCTCACGCGGCGTGAGGGACCGATCTGATCGTCGTGACGTGCTGGGACGGTGAGAGCACGACGACGCGGGGCGGACCGCGGACGATGCCGATGGGCTGACGGTCGGCCGGACCGCGAGACTGGTCGGCGTCAGCGTGCGCACCCCTGCATCACTGGGACGAGATCGGCCTGGTGAGACCGTCGACCCGGTCCTGGGCCGGTTATCGGCTCTACGACACCGACGACGTCGCCCGGATCCATCAAGTGCTCGTCTACCGGGAGACCGGGATGAGCCTGGCCGAGATCGCCCGGGTCCTCGATGGCTTTCGACGTCGACCCTCGTGCCTGGCACAGCGCGAGCTCTGACGGATTGCTCGCCCACCTGGCCGGATGCTCCGGGCTGCGGACACGATGATGGAGAAACCATGAATGAGACGAGCCCTGACTGCCGCGCGGCGGGCGTCGATTTTCGGTACCGACTGGGGCGAGCAGTGGCGCGAGGAGGCGGAGGAGCGCTGGGGCGGCACCGATGAGTGGGCCCAGTCCGAGGCTCGCAAGGCGGCCATGACGCAGGAGGACTGGGCACGCGTCGACAGGAGGCCTCCAGCTCATCACCGCTCTGGTCGATGCCAAGCGCGAGGCGTGAAGCCCGGCTCAGAGCGCGCCAACGAGGCTCGCCGAGCAGCACCGGGCCAGCATCGATCAGTGGTTCGACGCGACCCACTCAAGCAGGGTGCTCATCGCCCGCGGCTGCGCTGGCGGACCGCGCTTCAGCCGAGGTTCTACGACGGTCACGGGCGACCTGACCGCCTGGCTCAAGGAGGTCATCGACGCCAACGCCGCGGCTCATGGGGGTGGACCGGCAGAGATGCGTGTTGGGGAGTGACCGGCGCGAGCCTCGAATCGAAATCGACATTTCGGATCGAAGTCGGCTTTTTCGGGCTGAGGGGGTGACGACGCCGTCGTCACCCTCAGAAAGCTCGATCTCGGCAGGAGACCGGCCGGGCGTCGGGCGATCGATCGGCGCGCCCTCGGCCAGGGCGGGCTGGAGGCCGAGCGATGCCGACCAGATGCGCGCGGTGAGGCCGGTGAGGCGAGCCCTATCGAGCCAGCGCGCGCCGCGCTCAGACGTCCCTCGATGTCCAGGCGGGTGGTGACCTCGTCATTTGCCCTGGGTGGTGGTGAGGCAGTGAGCGCCGGATCGAGGCCTCGGCCTGCTGCGGTCCACTCACCTTAGCGCATCCACGCGCCGCGTACCAGTCAGGCCGAATGTTCTCGTTCGAACAGGGCGCGGGACTCCGGACTCGCCAGCGTCGGCGGCCTCGCCCGGCGCCCCGAGTACTGTGCTGATCTCAGCAGCGCCCACAGCGCCCAGGACGGCAACCACTGGATGGAACACGTAATCGTCGACGTAGTGCTTCGCCTGCGGTCTGGTGGGTGGCCGACGGATGCTCACGGAGTCGGCGATCGGGATCACGCAGCTCGAGGCCTCAGCATCTCCTCGAGTGAACACGACGTCGGGTGCGGAAAGATGCGCGAAGTACGTCGCCGCGAGCCCTCGTTCATGCCGGTAGCCCATGCCCGCGAGGCCTCGATGCGGCTGAGCCCTCGTAATCGAAGTCCTCCAGGCGCTGGAGAGCCGGCCTCGACCAAAGTGCGCGCGTCGTCGCGCTCCCGAGGGTGTCTACGCGAGAAGATCTCCGGCACGAGCGGCGAGATGCATGGGCGACGCTTGACGCCGGGCCGATGCCAGCCGGCCGAGGATAGCCAACCGTATCGCTGCCCCCAGCGCGGCCAGGACAGCAGCGGGCGGTGACCCGAGATCGTAGACAGGCGGCAGCGTTGAACGGCGACGATGCAGTCGCCCCCTCGCTGCCGGCGCTGCCGTCGACCGAGGCGCGATTTGCGGTCATGGAGATGAGAACTCGCCTTGAAACAGCTCGGGCGGCTCCATGGTGCACGGGGGTTGCTTGAGGCGCACCGCGTGCAGGCACGCCGGTTCGGGCGTTTGTTGCGGCGCCCCGCGGCGACGACGTCGACGCTGTGGCGCGCCGGCTCGGTCGCTGCGGCATGTTGCGGTACGGTGCAGGAGGACAGCGTCGGTGGCGCGGCGTCCTCAGGGTGAGCGACTATCGGGACGGATCTGCCTGGTGGCGCGGGTTCTTAGTCGGCGCGCGCCGACCAGGCGCGGGATTGGCCGTCGAGGTCGGTAGATCTCCTGGCGCGGGTCGTCGGCCTCGGAGGAGGAGGCCGCGCAGCCTCGGGCCGGATTCTACATGGGCTCGGTGAAGCGGGACGACCAGGGGCGTCCGGCGACCATGGCGCGGAAAGGCGTCGGGCGACCGGAATCAACAGCTGGAAAGTTGGAGATGATGAACAGGTCCGTGTCCGATCTCGCCGGACGCGTCGCTTCTCAGTGCTGACTCGATCATGGCCGCGCGCGGCCGTCGTCAGGACGCTTGAAAACAGGGACTCCGCATTTAGTGACGAACTTGCACACACTCCCCGACCGTCGCGGCGAACCGCCGAAACGCCGACAGGCGACAATGTCGTCCTCGGTCTGAACCTTGGCAGCCGGTGCCTGGAAATCCGGGCGCAGGGACGGCGCTCAGACCCGCCGAGAACGCCACGTCATCCTCGAATCCACCACAGCATGTTGGTAGCCACGGTCTCCCCGTCAGCCAGACTGGTTGGACTTGCGACAAGTGACCTCACCGAGGCCATGCGCCGGTCGGGCCCAGCTCGGCTGGTGGTAGCCTTGATAATGAGATGGAAGCGCCAGCAGTATGGGCCCGGATGGAGGCGAAGTCGTTGTACTCGGCCGTGGCCATTAACTCGAGGGCGTCAGCAGCGATGGCGCTCCCAGTGAGCGCCGCTCGGAAGATGGGCAATGGTGCCGCGCTCCTCATTGGCTTGTCGACAGGAAGCGGTGAACAGTGCTTAAATCGAGATCTGAACAGCGTCCGGAATCAGCGTCCACGTCGCCGACGTGATACTCGCCGAGACGAAGAGCGTCCGAGGAGCGACTTGAGATCTCGGCTTGCCCCGCCGAGACGGTGGCCGGCTTGTGCGCTGGGTGGCCCACGGAGCGGTGCCCACCAGATGCCACTGGGTGGCGTCGCCCTCACGGTGTGGCGCGGATGGGCGCCGCTCGGGTGGCGTAGACCTCGCCGACCAGCAGCCAGGTGGAGCCTCGCCGCCAATCAGCGCCGGGCCCAGGTGATCGTCTGGGTGCGCACGCATCGAAATGGGCGCCGCCGGGCACCAGGACGATCGTGTCGTCGTCGGTCTGACCGCCGAACCGTCCGCGCGCGCTGGAAGCGTCCTGGTTGCTCCAGCACCCGCTCGACCGGCGGCGTTCACGGGGTGGCGCGATCTGCTCCTGGCGGGGTTGTGGCGCGGGTAGGTGACGGGAGCGCCGCCGGGTGCTCCTCCTCCGCGCAGCCGAGAGGTTGGCCGAGTAGCCGATCTGGGTCTTGACCTCCTTCTTGCAGTAGCCGTAGTGATTTGTCCCGCGATGATGGTGACGATGACGCCCCCGCTCGTCGCGAGCCACACGAGTTTGAAGGCCTTGCGTCGCTGTAGAGCTCGCCTCATCAGCGTGAAGCATATGCCGTCGCGGCGCTGGCGCTCGGTGGCGTCCTCGAAGCCGCGGCAGCCCAAGCCTCCTTGGCTGTGGTCAGGTTGGTCAGGTGCAGCGGGGATGACCGCCAGCCAGATGTGGCCGGTCCATGATTCCGGCGCCGAGAGGCGTCGTTCTCTCCGGCGGGTAAAGGTCTCCCGCCGTTGCTCGAAGATGCCTTCGACGTAGTCGAGCTGGACACCAGGGCCGCCGGGCGCGATGAATCGGATCTCCATGCGGCGCTCGGCGGAGAAGCTGGGCACCTCAGGGACGACGCGAAGCGGCAGCAGCAGAGGAAGCAGACGGGCCGACTCCAGGCTAGTTCGAGGCTCAACGGCAGCGTCATGAGGTCGTCGAGCGTCAGCGGCGGCTATCCGCGAACGCACGCGGGCGAAGACGTCTCCGCACGGCCTTCTTTGTCGTCGGGGGATGGGCGGTCCGCCCTCGGCGACGTGGAAGACGCCCGCCGTGCGCCGATCGTTGCGCGGACATGGAGCACGCCGAGGTACCCTGTGGCTCCTCCGGCGGCAATCGGAGGTGAAGCTCGTGGCATCCACCGGCGGGGACAGCGCGCAGGCCAGACCCGGCTGGTCCAGGACGCAGGCGTCGAGGCGGGCAGCCTGCGCTGGGCGGCGGCGCCGTCGTGAGGTAGGAGTCCAGGAAGGCCTGGATGCGGCGGTCCGCGGCGCACGGGCGGTTGGCCAGACGTCAGGTCAGCTCTCGCTGACGGGCCAGGATCGGTGCCACGAGGGCGGTCGGTCTCTCCGATCCAGAAGTCAGGAGCGGGCGGCATGATCCGGGACGACGCCCGAGCAGTTCGAGGCCTGTGCGATGGCTGAATTAGGCTGAGGGTGGTCGTTGCGTGGTGAGGATGCCAGTCTCATGACCCGGAGCCTATCGGCGAGATCGTCTGCCCGTGCTCCGCTCGCACCGATCAGGTCCGTCTCCATCGGCTGAAGCCCCGCCCTCCGGCCGACGCGCGGACACCACGGCTGTGTGGAGGTGAGTGGCGTGTCCGGTCGCCGTGATTCGCAGGACGGCCCGGGCCGTCGCCAGCCGCCCTCGTCGCCCCGTCGGCCCCGAGCCCGACCGAATCCGCCATTCCAGAGCCTGATCGCGGCCGGCGTCCGGCCCGACGCCGAGTCCGGGTGCGGTGTCCGAGCGCCGTCGAGCTCATCGGCGTCCGTAGCGCCATGATCGGCGTTCGGACACCTCGCAGTTGCCTCGTCCGTTGAAAACCACGGCTCGGCCGAAGCCGCCATGCGTCGACGACAGTCCATGTTGACGGTGACCTCGCCGTCGTCCGCACAGAAATGAGGCCGCGTGGCAGACTCCGCCCAACAAAGGTAAGCGCCCGAGTGGCAGGAGGCTGGCTCAGGCCGCTGGTCGCTTACTCCGGGAAGGGCCGGCTCAGCGGGGGCGACCCGCTCGCCGGCTTCGCCCGCCCGCGGGCGGTTCAGGCTCCTCACGGCGTGGCAGCGGACGGGCGTCCGAAGACTCCGAAGGCAGCGAAGAAGCGTTCCGGCTGGTGGGAGGAATGCGACCGAGGCGCCGTCGTTCGATCAACTACCCGCGCGCGGGCAAGGCCGATACCGCGCGCTGGATCGGCTGGCGCTTTCTACTCTGGGAGCCTTCCTCCTCGCCATCATCGCCGTCATTGACTCCTCGTCGCATACCGCGATGATCAAGGTCAGAGCCCAGCGAGTCTGCGCGCAGGCTCAGACGGCCACCGTCTACTACGCCGATGGCGACCAAGATGACGAGTTCTCGGGGGTCGACCGCACCATCATCGACGAGCACCCCTGCCCGACTACGTCCAGCAGCACCGTCGTCGCCAGCGAGGACCGGAGCTTCTACTCCAACAGCGTCGATCCAGGGCATCGCTCGCGCCTTCGTCAACAATATGCGCGGCAGCGGGCTCCAGGGGCCTCGGCTCTCACGCAGCAGTACATCAAGAACTACTACGTGGATGACTTCCTCCTACGGCGGCAAGTTCAAGCGGGCCATCATGGCCCATCAAGATCGATCGAGATGGCAAAGAAGGAGATCCTCGGCTCCTGCCTCAGCACCGTTTACTACGGGCGCAGCGCCTGCAGGGTCGAGCGGCCTCCAGGCATTCAGCGGCACTCGGCCTCGATATGACTATCTCCGAGGCGCGCTGGTGGCGGCATCCTGCCCGCTCCCAGCCTGGCGCATTATCAAACTACATGCTCGAGACGGCTACATCACTCGGACCAAATTACGACTCCGCGTCCTGCCGGGGACGTCTCTCCATGAACACCAGAACCTACTCGGGTCCACACCTCCCTCAGATCATGCGCTCCGGCCAGGACGACGCGGTCTGACCGACGAAACACCAGATCGGCACGGTGGTCTGAACATCATCACCACCGTCAGCAAGGACGACCAGGCCTTACCGTCACCGCCGTCGACAACCTCCCGAGGCATTCCGACAACCTGCGCACGGGACTGGTATCCATCGATGCACGAGAGACCCGGTGCATCGTCGCCCTGCGGAGGCCGGATTATCAACTAACCAGATCAACTCCCTCGACCGAGGCGGTCGCTTTCAGGCCGGATCGACCTGCAGCCTTCACGCTCATCGCCCGGTCTGGGTGGGTTGACTCGGCGAACGGGTATCAGGGGTTTCGCCGATGGATGGAAGGGACGCTGCAACTTCCAGAACGCGGTTCTCCTCGTTACGATCTGATCACGGCGACGACGTACTCTGATTAACACGCCCTACATCCAGCTCCAACCGCGACGTGGGACCGGATACGACCAGCGGGTGGCGCAGCGGGCCGCTACAAAGGACACGATCAGCATGGAGTCCAACATCCAGGCGATATCGGATCCGCCTCACCCGCACACCCCTCGTGACTCGCCACGGCCACCGCGACCTTCGCCTCCCAGGGACGCGGCACGGCACTACCTATCGTCTCCTCGGTGGCCAACAATTTCGGTCGGTGTCACCGCCCTCCACCGACGGCGATAAGGTTTCGACGACGGCGTCATGGCGGACTCCACCTACGCCATGCAGCAGGTCTGTCAATTCCGGCTCGAGGACACCGCCAGGTCACTGGGGCGGCCAGTCGCCGCCAGACAGGATCCTCCAGCGTGTATGAAGTCCGCCCAGTTCGTCGGCCTACACCCCGCAGATCGCCACCGCCGTCACCCTCTACCAAGACCGGTGAGGACGGTTGGAGAATCGATTACGCCCACAAGGCGGAAATTTGACGGATCACAGGCTCGACCTATCCAGCCGACATTTTCACCGATACAGCGCAGACAGCGCTCAAGGACCGCCGGTGGAGACTTCCCCGATCACCGCCAGGTCCACCAGCAGAATCTCAGCCAGCACGTCGATGCCGGTGGAGGACGACTTCAGCTCCCGCTCACAGCCGCAGCCGGCTCAACGGCAGGCTCCGGTGCCGACGGCCCGCTCCGCAGCCGAGGACGGAGGAAGGCCCGACGACGAGCAGCCGCCCGTGGACAACGAGCCGACCGCCGGGCCGACACCGGACCAGGGCGACGGCAACGAAGCCCGCCGGGTCAGACGGCACAGCCTCCCAGAACAGCGGAGAATGATTCCCAAAGCCAAACCCAGCGGCAAGACGGCGGCGGAGGAAACGGAAAGGAATGACAATGGGACAGGAAGAATTGATGCATAATGGGAATGGAAATTGAGAATGGCATGGGGAACCCTGCAACAGAGGGAATCAGTAGAGGTTTTCTCTTCAGCGTATCGGCTCACGCCGGGGGGCGCGTGGACAGCAGTGCACGGGCACTGCGTGGCGCACCGCACATCGCGGTCAGGGTCGGCTTCCAGGCGAGCAGCGTCTACGGTAGTGTGCTCAGTCAGTCGGCCATGAGCGCAAACCCATCGGCTCGACGCGCATCACCCTCCTGTCACGGACTGGACCGTGACCGCTTGAGACCAGAGGAGGTGGGTACACAAGCATGCATCTTTCACGAGATGTGATCATTCTCAGCCCCGGACGGACGGCACCATCGCCCCACGCTCGGAAGCTGCTGCAGATCGTCCCCAGCGGCGGAGGCGCAGTCGACGAGATCGACACCTGGGTAAGCGCCGTCTCGCGTACGACATCAGGGAAAGTCCGAGGGCTTCTACATCGTCGTCAACATGACCACCACGCCGGAGATCGCCCAGGGGCTCGACCGCCAGCTCAGCCTCAACGAATCGGTCCTGCGCACCAAGCTCCTGCGCCCCGAGGCCCTAATTGGGCCGGGAACGGAAGGAAGTATGGCTGGCGAGGACACGGTCACCGTCGTACAAATCACTGCCGGACCCGGGCTGCGGTACAGCGGCATTCCCGTCTGCTCGTTCGAGGTGGCCTCGGCCCGCGCATCCGCAACCGTCAGACGGGCGGGTGGGAGGACGGTAACCCGCTCTTCCTGGGTTGCGGTGTGGCGCCAGGCCATAAAACTCTGAGCGAGTCCCTCAAAGAGGGCATGCGCGTCATCGTTCAAGGCAGCAATTTGAACCAGCGCTTCGTACGGAGCCTGGTCCGGCGAGCAGCGCACCGTCTTCGAGCTCAGGCACACGAGGTCGGCCCTCCCTGTTCCGTGCCCGGGCTCCAGGTCACGCGTAACAGGCGGCGCGGCAGCTCCGAGCTACGCCCGTACTCCGGCGGCGGCAACCAGCGGCAGGGCGGGTGCAGAGCGGTGGCGGCTACTCGGCGGCGGCAGCCAGCGGTGCAACGCGCCGGTGCAGGACGTACCGTGGGCCACCGGCGGGAGACGACAACTTCGGCGACGAGCCCCGTTCTGACGCCGCCATGCGGCTCCTGTCGATGGTCCGGGGCCGGAATCGACAGAGACTTGTTCCCGTGTCTCGCACGCGCAGCTCGCCGGTGCCAGCGCCGCGCACAACAATCTCGTATGAGCGCCACGAGCGCTCGAGCAAGGAGTACCACTATGGCGGACCTCAGCTGTAAGCCGAAGAAGAAGGTCGGCGGTCAAGACCGTCAAGAGTCAGCGTCATCGACTCAAGGACACAGCCACGCTGCGGAAGTTCATCTCGGACTGCTACGAAGATCCGTGCCCGTCGCGTCACCAACGTTTCCGTTCAGGAGCAGCGCAAGATCGCCAAGGCCGTGAAGAACGCGCGAGATGGCCCTGCTCCCCTACTCAAGGCTCCGCTCGCTGACGGGGAGGAGGACGCCATGACCACCAAGCTCATTCTCACGCGCGACGTGACGCACCTCGGCACCGCTGGTGAGGTCGTCACGGTCAGGACGATTTACGCCCGCAGCTACCTTCTCCCCGCAGGCTCGCGGCCCCCGTGGACGAGGGCGCCCAGCGTCAGATCGATCAGATGACGGGCCCGTCGCAGGCTCGCCATCATTTCTCGAGGCAGCCAGGAGGCTCGTGACTGGCTGAACGGAACGTCGTCACGGTCATCGCCTCGGCCGGCGCCAATGGTCGTCTCTTCGGGGCGTCACCCACTGCCGATCTCGCTGGCCGTCAAGGAAGCTGGCGGCCCCGCCTGGACCGCCGCAAGATCAGGTCATTCCCCGATCAAGTCGACCGGCCGTCACGGCGCCTCGGTTTCGGCTCACCCCGACGTCGTCGCCCCTCTTGAGGTCGACGTCGTCGACTCCCGCTCGCTGAGTCCTTCTTCTCGGTCCGCGTGGTCGGGGCGATCCTTCGACCGCGGGCGGCGGTGCGTCACCGACGCACCAGCCGCATCAGCTCCCGCCACGCCCGCCGCGGGTTCGCAGGCCGGTCGTCAGCGCCCGTGCCCCCGAACGCACCCATGCTAGAGGGCGGCCCACAGGTACACAGGCGGCCGTGACCATCGGCGAAAGCCGCCCCTCGGCTACGATGACCACCAGGGGCAGGTACGGCACGGGTGAGGGGCCCGGCGCGCGCCAGATAGCCGCCATCGCCCGCACCCATGGGAACGCCGATCGAGGCAGGTGGAGCGGCACCGGCCAGCAGCATCGCCGGTGCAGCCCGCAACCAGGGCCGGTGTCGCGGCGGGAGACCACTGCCGCATCCGAGCTGAAGATACGAGGCAGCCACAGGCTCACCGCCGCCAGAACGACGCCGATGACCGCGCCGACCGCCACCCCCCATGCCAGGCACCGGCGCAGCACCGCGTCCAGGGCGCGCCGCGGATCACCCTCGGCAGCAGACCCGGGCCGCCCCCGGCGGCCCCGGCAACTCCGCGTCTCTCGTGGTCTCCTCCGCGCCCGCCTCGCGTCCGGCGTCCGCCCGGCCAGGCGCATTACCGACAAGTGCCTGCGCGGCGATCGCCAGAGCGTCCAGCGCGAAAGACGCGAAGTTCCACACCGAGTTCACCACCTGGTGCGCGGCCAAGGGCACGTCGCCGAGCGCCGTTGCCGACCACACGGTCGCCAGGATCGCGATTCGCAGCGACAGCGTGCGCACGAGCAGGTCCCGCAGTCACCCAGGATGTTCGCAACCCGCGCCGCCGAGAGGCAGGGCCGATCTCGGCGACGCGGGCGGCGGATCGCGAGAATCATCAGTGTCGCGGCCGCGATGCTCTGAGCGATCGCGGTCCCGAGCCCCGACCCGGCGACTCCATCCGCGCGCCGTACAAAGCTGCGTTCAAGCCCGCGTTGAGCACGGCGCCGCTCATGTGGCGACAACGAAGGGGTCGGGTGTCTAGCAGTCCCGCAGCGTTCCCGTGGCTGCATGGACCACGAGCATCCAGGGGATTCCAGGAGCTGAGGCCTGTGGGTAGGCGGTCGCGGCCCGGGCGACGTCACCCTCCGCCCCCATCGCGGGAGGCCACTCGCGGCGCAGTTGCCGCCAGCACCACCGCGGCCCCCGGTCCGAGGAGCCGCCAGCCGGGCGCCGTCGACGCCGGCGCGCGGGCCCCGGCGCGGTCGCCCGCGCCGAAGAGCCGAGCGGTGGTTGCCGTTGTGGCGTAGGCCAAGAAGGCGAACAGACCCACGACGGTGGTCAGCACTGACGAGGGCCAGGGGACGGGCCCGCCAGACTCGTGGCATGAGGTGACCCCTACCATCGCCGAATCGATGAGCACGAACAACGGCTCCAGCGACCAGGGCGCCGAGGCGGGTACGGCCGGGACAGGATCCGGCGTCAGGCCCGAGGGCGGGGACGAGGGGCGATGCGACGAAGCGGGTGAAGCGGCGGGTGGGACACGAGTTTCCTGGATTCGGGGCGGTGCCCAGGGGTCGGAGAAGGTGGACGGCACGCGCAGTCTCCCATGCGGGCGGTCCCGCGAACCCCCGACCTCAGGGTGAGGTCGAGGGTTCTTCCACAGGTTTACCACGTGTCCACAGATTCTTCCGGGACGTCAGTCTTTGTGCTGTGAGATCGTGATCGTGCATGAAGGTCCCCCTGTGCAACGATTCATGCGCACTACTCACGATGATCCACCTGACGGCGGGTCGGGAGGCCCACAGGGTCGGCGGCGCGTCGTCTAGGAGGACGCCCCTTCTTCCACAGGGACGCGACTTGTCCACATGATGCAGTGGAAAGCCGTTTGCGGGTGAGGCGCGGGCCCGGCTAGGGTCACGCGCGCACCCGGCCTTGCGAGTGCCGCGGCTGAGGGAGCGCTCGCGGCGGATATCAGAACTCGGTTCGGGCTTCGGGGCCGGGCCGGAGCAGGCGTTCCGACGACGCCGTCAGCGCCGGTCCGGTGCGCTGCGACGGCGCTTTCGACGCGTCCGCGCCAGGATCTCGACGCTGAGATGGCCACGCTCGGCGGCATGCTGCTGAGCAGAGGCGATCACCGACGTCATCGGTGCTGCGCGGATCCGAGTTCTGAGCCGGCCCACGAATCGATCTTCGACGCCCTCGTCGGTCTACAACCGCTCGAGCGGCCGACCGCTCATTGTCGCCGACAGACTGGCGTGCGGGCGAGCTCGAGCGCGTGGGCGCGCCTACTCGCCTCGCTCCTGGCCACCGTGCCGACGGCGCCAGCGCCGCCTACTACGCCCGCATCGTGCGGGAAGGCCCCTGATGCGCGGGCTCGTCCGGGCCAGACGCGCATCACGCTCGGCTACTCGCGGACGCCGGCGACGTCGCCAGCTCGTACGCTCGCCGAGGCCGAGGTCTACTCCGTGGTCCTCGGAGGGAGAAGGGACTACGCCCCGGTCGGTGAGCTGCTCAACGAGGCGAATCTGGAGATCGAGGCCGGACGAGGCCCAGGAGCACACCAGATGACCCAGGCGTGCCCGCAGGCTTCGTCGAGCTCGACAATTGACCGGCGGGCTGCACCCCGGGCAGATGATCATCGTCGCGGCCCGCCCCGCCATGGGCAAGTCGACTCCTGCCGTCGACTTCTGCCGCTCGGCCTCCCCTGCACTCCCCGGCGTGCGGACGGCGGATTCATTCCCAGCTGCTGCTCTCTCGCGGAGATGGGGCGCATGGAGCTCGCGATGCGCATTCTGGCCGCAGGTCCGGGTGGACATGGAACAAGCTGCGCGGCGGGCGGCAGATGAGCGAGACGCGACTGGGAGAACGTGGCGCGCGCCTGCAGCCCCGTCAGCGAGGCGCGCTGTTCGTCGACGACTCCCCGAACACGAGCCATGCCGGAAATCCGTTCCAGGCCCCTGCGACTCAGGCAGCACGCAACGATCTGGGTCTCATGGTCGTCGATTACTACGGTTGATGACCTCGGGCAGACGGGTCGAGTCGCGTCAGCAGGAGGTGTCGAGTTCTCCCGCTCACTCAAGCTGCTGGCCCGAGGGCTCGAGTCCCGGTGATCGCCGTCGCCCAGCTCAATCGCGGCCCCGAGCAGCGCACCGGCAACAGACCGCAGATGTCCGACCTGCGCGAATCCGGATCCCTCGAACAGGACGCCGGTATCATTATGCTGCTGCACAGCGCAGTATCGGCCGGAGGCGCGCAGGGCGAGGCGGATATCATCGGTAGCCCGAAAAGCATCGCAACGGGCAGACCCGCACCATCCGGTGGCTCGAGGGACACCTGTCGCGCTTCGCCAATGGCGCGCGACGTCAGCCAGTGATCCGCCTACGGTAACGGTAAGCCGCCGGGCGGCCGATCGGAGCGTTCTCATCGTCGGCCCGACGGCAGATCGCGCCAGACGGGCAGGTGGATCACCCGCAGTCGTCGAGCGCCCAGCAGCCAGGTCGCGCCGTCGGTCCGACAGCGAAGCCGCTCCGTGAAACCAGCCCGCGCCACAGGTAGCCGATCCGCTTGCGTCCCGAGCTCCTCGACGACGTAGCTGGACAGCTCGCGTGTCGACCACAGCAGCAGCACCCGCGTCAGCCGGCGGCCGGGTCCACGAGGAGCTGGAGGCCATGGCCGCTAGGGTAGGGCGCACCTTCCAGATCCTGGGGACGAGGACGGCGGCTAGCGACCCGAAAGGCGCCGACACGGTCACGGTCACGGCAGCATGGAGCGGGACGGCGCCGGGTGAGCAGGTCGTCCCCGATCGTGAGCTCGACAGGTACGGTGTGGGAAGCGCGCTGATGGTCGCCGAGAGCAGGACCGCGGATCGTACCTGCCCAGAACCGGTGCCGTCGGACTGGCTCCGCTCGCGGCGAGCCGCCGGTCCACCGAGCGCGAGGACCGTCGTGAACAGGGCGAGAGTCGCGGCCGCCCGGCCCAGGCCGATCGACAGCAGGCGCAGTGCCGTCCAGTGCGCGTCGATCCGTGCCAGGTGAAGAGGTGAGTGGCAGCGGAGGGCGGGCGATCGCTCGCGCCGTCGGAGAGTTCTCGCGCGGTGATGAGCGACCAATCCGCGGTGCGCTGAGACGCGGGCGGTGCTCGGCGCCGGAGTCGGACCGGTGGGGCGTGCGATGGTTGTCGCGGTCATGCGGCATGCTCCGTCGCGATGCGATCCTCGTCGAGGACTCGAGGGGCGGGCGGTTCGACGACGCGGTCTGACAGTCGATGTCCCACGCAATAAGTGGTGACGAGAGCACTCCGCCCGGAGCTTCCGCCAGCCTCGGTGAGCATCCACAGATCCTCGACCGGGTATCAGGCCCAAACAGTAGGGCTCATCGAGGAAGCAGTTCCGGGGGAGAGCTGGGCCAGGGCGAGGTTGAGCTTCTGCTGAGTTCACTCCGACAGAGCTGCCCACAGCCTGTCCGCCGTCAGGTCTCTCCAGCCCAGACGCTGCAGGATCCGGTGGCGGTGGAGATCGAATGGGCGACCCGCGCCGTCGAGCCGCCCCGAACAGGCGCAGGTGTTCGTCGACGGTGAGCAGCGGAGCCAGAGCGTCGAGCTGGGGTGCATGCTCGAGATCGGTCGGTGCGCACGGAAAGGCACTGCGGAGGCCGCATGCAGCGAGTCCGGCGCAGACCTGGAGGAGGGTGGACTTTTCCCGCGTTGGCCCCGACCACGGCGACGACCTCACCCGCGTCGGACCGTCGAGGTCGAGATCCACGATATCTGGGACGGTTGCGGCGACGACGCGACGGGCTTGGTCACGCCGCGCACCGCAAGTCTCGGGCGAGCATCGGCTCCAGGAGGCCCGTCGGTGAGGATCGGCGCCGTCCTCCTTCGAGAGCGGAAGCGGCTCGCGGGCGCTGCAGGACGGCGGGGCCGGGGAGACCCGCTGGGAGTGGTGCCGGCGGCGGTCGTCTCACCGCAGGCGTACGTCGGTGACGGCGCAACTCGACCTCCTGAGGGTGCGGGCCGCGGGCGCTTTGGCTCAGCTCGCAGGTGAAGCTGCAGTACCAGGCGGCGTCGGTCAGGCCAGCTTCCAGGCGGCGCGACGGCTGCTGCCCCCTGAGGGCTTTGGCGCTCATGCGTCGTGCCCCGTCTGCCGCCCGGGTCTGGTCCCCGGTGCATGCGTTCGGGCAGCAGGGCGCCTTCGGGACGGCTGAGAGAGGCGGTGCAGGAGGGCGCGCCACTCCTCGCGACGTGCACGCGAGGCTCGGCGCGGCCGGCGTCGGTGAAGCTCGTAGTGCCCGCAGGCCGGGCCCGGGAGACGGAGGGGCCGTGGAGAGGTGGCCGCAGGCCACGGCGTTCCAGGCAGGTGAGTGCCGGGTAGAGGCTGCGCCGGGAGACCTTCTCCCAGGCCGGCGTCGGTCGAACGCCAGGTGAGATGCAGACCGTAGTCAGCACCACCGTTTTCGAGGAGGCGAGCAGGCGGGGTTCGAGGAGACCACGCGCAGAAGGCGGGAAGTCAGAAGAGTCCATGTAGGTGAGATTACCTAGATAGTGGGTAAATCTGTCTACTGGATGCGGACTCTCCGCGCCGCCTGGATCCGTGCATCGGGTGGCCGGGTCGCGCAGACGCCTGGCCCGCGGTCGTGCACGACCTGTGGCCCGGAACCATGCGGAATGTTGATTTGAAAGTGTTAGTCCAACACGGTTGTGGCAGCGTTCGGGCGGTACCGCGGTAGAGAACGGCCCGGCGGAAGCGGGGGCGGTGCGCTGTGCCCGCCCCGAGGCTCCGCTCGCGCTCCCGCCTCACGCCTGTGGTGGTGCGCCGTGCCGCGCGAGGCTCCGCTCCGCGCTCCGCCTCCCGCCTGTGGTGTGCGCCGTGCCGCGAAGGCTCCGCTCGCGCTCCGCCTGACGCCTCGCGGTGATGCGCCGTGCCTGCCGCGAGGCTCCGCTCGCGCTCGCCTCACGCCACGATACTGTCCCTCTGGTAGCAGACGACCAGGGAAAAGGAATGTTGCCACGCATGCCGATGGGAAGCCGACACGACGTCGCTTCCGCGGTGACGGCCGCACTGGAGCAGCGTCGCGCCGCGCGCGGAGTTCGGCGGTGACCGCCCGCCGCCAACGTGCGGCCCGGCGCCGTGCGCGCTCGGCCCCGACCGCCGGAACGCTCAGGACCTCGAGGTTCTCGCCGTCGTAGAGGGCGATCGGGGCCGTGCCGGTGCCCGAGAGGAGGGGCCGTGCGCTTGGCCAGCGTTGGGCACGCCCCGTTCGTGGATGCGCCTGGCGGCCGTCATGCGAGCCGAGCACGCTCGTGATCTCCTCCATGCCGTGCCAGCGTCGCCGTCTCGAAGAGGAGTGGGAGTCACCATGGTGCGCGCGGCGGGATCCTCTCCCGCAGAGCGTCGTCGACCACCGCGCGGGCGGAGGCAGCTCCTGACGCTTGCAGATGAGCACCGGGTCGAGGACGACGTCAGGAAAGCAATACGTAAC